>ENA-UPTA01000158-UPTA01000158.1-activated-sludge-metagenome-genome-assembly--contig:-NODE-158-length-74050-cov-12.935496_pt1 | contig 74050 bp, 69 predicted proteins | sample MGYA00238184_ERZ773361 | MGnify/ENA primary metagenome ERZ773361 (study PRJEB29100, sample SAMN05720205) | activated sludge metagenome | isolation source: anaerobic digester from wastewater...
GGCTATGTAAAATGAATGGAAAATGCCATTTACACAAAATTTCTGACACCCTCTTTTGTAGATACAACAGCTACAGAAAGCTCTGATCCCGAGAATTTGAAAAGAACCAAAACTGTAAATATATCAAATTTTAAACCATTCAATAAAATATTTGAAGGTAAAACACTTTATCTTGACGGTAAATATTCAAGAGTATTATATAGCTATATTAATTATTGTCAGATTGATATCAAACGATTAGAATCCCAGCCTGATATTTTTAAATTTACAGGATTCAATGATTACGATACGATTAACTATTACAGGAATATGCTTCTTAATAGGCATATTCCTTCATTCAGAGGGCATTGGGGAGATAATTATATTCTTGTGACGCATCCTGTTGTTACATCTATAAGTTTCAATAAAGACAGAACAATTGCAGCATTAGCATTTACATCAAAATTCGAAGGAAGTTCTGAATTTTATATCAAGAAAAATGGTAAATGGGAATATTCTCACAAATCAAAGGGTGGTTGGATCGAATAGGTTTTCCGAAACTTTAGAATTGACAAACATACTTTCTGTATATATATTTAGTATATACTAAAAGGAGACTATTATGAAAACTTTATCTCTTAAAATCGACGATCTAATTCTAGCAGAAACGGACAAGATTCTCCAAACCTTAAATAAGCCTAGAAACAGATATATAAACGAAGCTGTTGAAAACTATAATAAAATGCAGAAAAGAGCTTTGCTCGAGAAAATGCTCGCAGGAGAATCAAAGCTGGTAAAAAAAGAATCGCTTAGCGTACTTAAAGAGTTCGAGGACTTAAATGAAGATGATTAACCAGTACGAGATCTGGATAGCGGATCTAAGTCCTCAAATAGGTACAGAACCGGGCAAAACTAGGCCTGTAGTCATAATCCAGACTGACCTTTTAAATAAAATTCCACACCCGTCAACAGTAATCTGTCCGATAACTACGAAAATCGAGAGCAAATCAGAAATATTAAGGGTTCATTTAAAAAAAGGCGAAGCAAATGTCTTGCAGGATTGCGATATAATGATAGATCAGATAAGAGCGATCGATAACAAAAGGCTTGTAAGAAAAGTCGGAACCATTCCGCAGGAACTGATACCGGAAGTAAAAAGTAATATAAAAATAATATTAGATTTTGAATAAATTGATCTCAATTGAGCCTTTCACATATGAATCCGCGAAAGAGCTTTGCAGACTTTTTCAGACGGATGCCATACTCAGAGCAGAGCTGAATATGCCTGGTAAGTCAGAGTTTTCAGCAGATGAAGAATTACTGTTCATTTCTGAATGGAATAAAAAAAATAATTCCGAATCGTTCGCTATCAGATACGTAAATGAATTTGCCGGAATGATCAGTCTGAGTCATATCGATCATGCGAAAAATAAAGCAAGGGTCGGTTACTGGGTCGGGAGTGAATTCAGGAACAGAGGAATAGGAAAGAAAGCCTTTGAGCTTATTATAAGTTTAGCGGAATCAAAGGGAATTAAAGTTCTTGAATCGGACATTGACAAGAACAATTTGTTTTCATTGAAGATTTGGCAGAAATATAATCCCGAAATTTCTGAGAAAAATGAAACGCAATATGAATTGAGGCTTTTACTGATTTAGATACTCTAATAGAAAAATTTCTTGACAAAGAGTTATATAATGTATAACTTATCACAAATAAACGAAGGTGCGGTTATGCAGATGGTAATAAAAAAATGGGGAAACAGTCTGGGACTCATAATTCCGAAAATTATAGCTAATGATCTTGATATTAAAGACGGTACTTCTGTAGAAGTTCAACAGCTTAACGGAAACATAGTAATATCTCCAAAACGATATAAACTCTCCGACCTTCTTGATAAGATCGATGAATCGAATAAGCATGAAGTGACCGATTTCGGTAAAGCGGAGGGCAAAGAAGCATGGTGAAGCAATACATTCCGCAGAAAGGCGATCTTGTCTGGCTCGATTTTACCCCTCAGTCAGGGCATGAGCAGTCAGGCAGAAGGCCGGCTATTGTGTTGTCCCCTTCCGAATACAACGAAAAGACAGGTCTCGGAATATTCTGTCCGTTGTCATCAAAAGAAAAAGGCTACCCTTTTGAAGTCAAGATCCGCAATAAGAATATAGGCGGAGTTATTTTAAGCGATCACATCAAAAGTCTTGACTGGGGATCAAGAAATGCTGAATTGATTTCTAATGTCAGCGACTCTGAGCTCGAAGAAGTATTGGAAAAGATAAAGGTTCTTATATTTTAAAATAAGATAGTGGTCGTCAGAGGCGTATAGTTAAATTTATTCATGGTTTGAGAAGGTGATCTAAGAATGAAAATCTTAATGAATAAACGGATTTATATAATGATAATAATAAGCTTGATTTCTTTGGTCTTATCCATGAAGGCCGCTACTATACCTACCAGCGCACGATCGAAATATGCTATTGAAAGGATGAAACCTGCATTGGAGAAAGAACTCGGCAATAAAGGTCTGAGTTTCGGATCACCTGTTTATATCCGCATTTTCAAAGAGGAAAAAGAGCTTGAGATGTGGGTGAAGAAAGGCGGGGAGTTCGTTTTGTTCAAGACCTATTCGGTTTATACTTACGGAAGTGAAGGTTTGGGTCCAAAGCTGAAACAGGGCGACGGTAAGGCTCCGGAAGGTTTTTATTTCGTGAAACCTGAAAATCTGAATCCTTCAAGCAGATTTCATCTTTCTTTTAATATCGGCTATCCTAACACTTACGACAGAAGCAAAAACCGAACTGGCAGCGAGATCATGGTTCACGGAAGTACGGTTTCAATTGGCTGTTATGCGATGACCGATCCTTTTATCGAAGAGATCTTTGTTCTTGCTGACGGAGGTTTCAAAAACGGACAGAGTTTTTTCAGAGTCCATATATTTCCGTTCAGAATGACCGATGAAAGTCTGGAAAAGCATAAGGATTCAGAATGGTTTGATTTCTGGGTTAATTTGAAAGAAGGTTACGATAAGTTCACTGAGTACGGAAATAATCCGCCGAATGTTAAAGTAAGCGGCGGGAAATATATTTTTAATATTTAAATCCTTGTTTTAAACATCTGAATTTATTATATTACCTATATGATACTATCAAATGATACTATTATAAGCATAACAGGAGAAACATGAAACCGCCTTATGATATTACGCCGGACATTTTGAATCTGATCGCTTCGGTATCTGAAAAGCTCGGAGAGGTTAATGCTGTCCATCTCGACAAACCTTCGCCGCAGTTGAGGCGCGAAAACCGCATAAAGACAGTTCAGTCCTCTCTTGCGATAGAAGGAAACGCTCTGACTATCGATCAGGTTACCGCAATTTATGACGATAAAAAGGTAGCCGGCCCGAAAAAAGATATTCTTGAAGTTAAAAATGCTATTGAATTATATAACAGGATAGGCGAATTTGATCCTTTTTCTTCAGCATCGTTTTTGAAGGCTCATAATGTACTGATGAAAGGTCTTATAAATGATCCGGGTAACTTCAGAAGCGGTTCGGTCGGAGTGATAAAAGGCAGCGAAGTTATGCATGTGGCTCCTCCCGGTGATAGAGTTCGCTATCTGGTGAATGATCTGTTCAAGTATCTGAAAAGCGACAGGGATGCAGTTCTTATTAAAAGCTGCGTGTTCCATTATGAAACGGAGTTTATTCATCCGTTTATGGACGGGAACGGGCGCATGGGCAGGTTCTGGCAGACAGTAATTCTACGCAGTAAGTATCCTGTTTTCGAATATCTGCCGGTCGAAAGCATCATAAAAGAGAAACAGCAAAAATATTATGAGATCCTTTCGGCTTGCGATAAAACCGGAAAATCGACAATGTTTATTGAATTCATGCTTAAAATAATAGACTCGGAACTTAACCGTATTTTATGGAACGAATTAAAAGTTATGAATTCAGGAGAAAGGCTGGACATAGCGAAAGAGAAATTCGGTATGAAAGAATTCTCAAGAAAGGATTATTTAAGGCTGTTTAAAGATATTTCCACGGCGACTGCAAGCAGGGATCTGAAATCCGGCACTGAATCGGGATTACTATTGAAAAAAGGCGATAAGAATATGACAGTTTATTTATTTGCTTGAATAAAAGGATAATAGATATGAAAGATCAAATATACAAAACCGCGTTGAACTGCAGGCACTACGCAATGTGCAAGATAGATTACATCGGGACAGGAATCTGCGCATCAGGACCCGAAAGAGGATTTGTAACTTTTTATCCGCAGGGAAGGATGGATCTGTATAAAGCGCTTGTTGATGGAACCGTTCCGGTTACTACTGCCGCGGTTGAAGCTGCTGATACATGTTCTTTGTGCGGAAGATGTGATAAGCAGTGTTATTTTATAACGGAATTGCGGCCGGTAAGTGTAATGAAAGCTCTGAAGGATCTTGTCGAAGATCGCCTTTCGGTGTCCGGCATGCCGGAACCGCCCGTTGAGGATGAATTCACACTCGAGCTCAAAAAGATCACATGCGAAAAATTTTCGACATGCGACCCGGCCATACTTGTGACCTATTCGCATGATCCCTGTCCCGTGGCTCCGACAAGGATGCCGAAATACGCATCCGTTCCCGGAAGCGCAAAAGAAGTTTCTGAGATTATAAAACTGTGCGCAAAACATTCGATGCCTTACGAAGTGCGCGGGAACGGTTCGAGCGTGATGGGTTTCGTTATGTCAGACGGGCTCGTGATTGACCTTATCAGGATGAAAGAGATCGTTTTCGACGAGAGGAACTGGAAAGTTACTGTGGGGCCGGGAGTAACATCGTTCGAGCTCCAGAAAGCAGCGGCGTCTCGCGGATACAGGGTGAACGCGGCAGAACCTTCTGCAATGGTGTGTGGCAACTTAATGTGCTCAGGGATATTCTCGCTTTTCTCGGCTTCATATGGCATCGGCGCGGACAATATAGTAACAGCCGAGTTCGTAGGTCAGGACGGGAATATTTTTAGTATCAATGAGCAGGGTTCTCCCAATCTCTACTCGTACGAAAAAAGAGACTCCGCGGCGCCCGGGATATGCGTGTCCGCCCAGATCAGATTACACAGAAAGCCTGAAGACGAGACGGGAGTCCTTATACCTTTCGAAGACCTGAAGGAAGCCGTATCGTTCGCGCGGGAACTTTCCTTCAGAAGGATAGGTTCGGCCATAGGAGTTTTGGGCGGAGAGTATCTTTCGGTCTTCACGGCTCCAAACACGGATATTGCGTCCAAGATAAAAACAGTGTTCACCAAAACCCTCAAAATAAATCATCCGGTACTTTTGATAGGGGACAGATACGATATAGAAGCCGTCAGATCAATGAGGAGATATATAATTGACAACGATCTTTTTCGCACTATCTATTTAGGGCTACCTTCTTTAGCCGAATCGAAATGGTCGGAACTTATAGCTGAGATGAGCGGGGAAAAGGAACCCTATGAGTTTTTGTCGGAAGAAAGTCTGAAACCTCTGATCGAGGCCGCGCTTGAACCTTCACCAGAGAACATCTCCTCGGGTTTTCCAAAGGATATGAGGCCTTTCTTTGAGAAAGCTTACTCCGATCCGGACTTTACCGATCTTGTCAGGCTTAATGAATTCAGGATCCTGAGCTCGAGAATGGGAAGGGAAAAGCATGTTCTGGCCATAATAGTCTATACACCTGCCGATCCCGGGATTATTTCCGAACTGAATTCAGGATTCGCTCAAATAGGAGAAAGAAACTCGTTAAAGCACGACTACGGGTTCGTTACGCCTCTGGACTGCGGAAAACGGGCCGTTTTTGAATACGATTATTATCCTGACCATACCGATCAAGATGAAAAAATTAAAGCAGGAAAAGCTCTAGGCGAGATAGCGGCTTTCATCGGAGGGTATTCTGCGGTTCATCCGGAAGTCAAGTGGATCAGGTACACCCTATATCAGGGTTTATGCAGAAAGGAGCATATTCTCTATGTCGACTGATCGGGAAAGAAAGTTCTTAATAACGGGAGGCACAGGTTTTCTTGGAAGCTATCTGTTTACCGAACTTTTGAAGAAAGGGTATGAAGTCACACTTATATGCAGGCCGCGGAACGGCAAAAGTGCGCAGGAAAGGATTGAGAATATAATCGAATGGTTCAAAATGAACAGTTCAAAACTTCCCGGACTTAAAGTTTATGAAGGATATATTGATAAAGAAGGCCTGGGACTTTCTCCATCTGAGCGTGAAATAATAGCAAGAGATATTACGGAAGTTATACACTGCGCTTCCGAGACGGATTTTTCAGAAAGAAACAGAAAACATATAGAGACCGTCAACATCGGCTTTTTAAACAACGTTCTTAATTACGCCAATGACTCAAAAGCTGCACATTTTCATTATCTGAGCACAGCATACAGTGCGGGTTCGGCAGAGGGGGAATGCGCTGAAGAGATAAACATTCCATCCGGGTTTACAAATGTTTACGAAGAGACCAAGAACAGGGCGGAGAAACTTGCAGACTCATTCTGCAGAGATAAAGGCATGAGGCTGACAATTTACAGGCCGTCGATAGTTTACGGTGAATCAGGCACGGGAAGAAGCAGGAAATTCAACGCGTTCTACTATCCGGTAAAAGCCCTTTCTTACATAAAAGAGATCATGCTCAAAGATATAAAGGAGAAAAACGGAACGAGAGCCGCAGCGCTGGGAGTAAGTCTCAAAGATAACGGAACTCTTGTAATGCCGATAAGGTTCAGAAGTATATACGGAGGCAGCCTTAATCTGATACCGGTGGATTTCTTTGCTGAGGCAATGATAACACTTATTCAAGAGCGTGACCGTGAAGGTATATATCATCTGGTCAGCGGTTCCCCGGGCAATATAGAGGAGCTGATATGTTATACTTCAAAGTATTTTAACATAGAAGGTCTCAGTGTAACATTTGGCGAACAAATTTCAGACAGGACAGGTCTAGAAGATCTATTCGAAAGCTACATCCGGATGTATTTACCATACATAGCAGACAAACGAAAATTTTTGACATTCCGGGCAGATCCTATACTGAGAGGCAGAAATATAATTTGCCCGAGAATGAGTTATGAGATTTTCGAAAGATGCATAGATTACGCTATAAAATGCGGTTGGGGAAAAATATATGATAAATTCAGGTTATTCTAAAATATTATAATAATTATCACTTTTATCTTGTTAATGTTATTCCTTGTCTATCATGTCCGGCTTGACTTCAGCTGTCCTTTCGCAATAATGACACATAACTTTTACAGGCTTTTTTTCAACCACTTTAAATTTGGTAGCAATTTTTTCGATGTTCGTTATGCAGTTCGGATTTAGACACTTGATTATTCCGTGTATGTCGGAAGGGATATCGATCTGCCTTTTCTCTATAACCTTAAAATCCTTTATTATGTTGATCGTGGCTTCGGGGGCTATCAGAGCAATTTTATCCGTCTCCTTCTTGCTGATGATCTTTCCTTCAAATTTTATAAGATCTTTTTTTCCGACCCTTTTCGAATCGAAATTAAGCCCGATCGAAATAAGGGAATTATTATTTTTTGAAAGCAGTCTGAAAACCGCGAGTCCTCTCGGCGAAGGTATATGATCGATCACTGTTCCCTGCTCGATCTTAAATACTTTGTACTGTTTATTGTCCGGCATTTTTATCTCCATTTATGATTTATATTGTACCTGTTACAAGACCGAGAAGGGCAGCTCTTACAGGAACACCGTTGTGCGCCTGCTCAAAATAAACGGCTCTCGGATCGTCATCCACATCAACGGCTATTTCGTCAACTCTAGGCAGCGGATGCATAATGTAGGTATCATGCTTCAGATATTCAAGAGAGTTCTTATCTATTTTGTAGGTACCTGCGACTTTTTCGTATTCCATAGGGTCATAGAACCTTTCTTTCTGTATTCTGGTGCAGTATAAGAAATCGAGCTCTTTACCGCACGATTCCAGACTTGAATGAACATATTCGATCTTTTTTGCCTTCAGATAATCGTAATAATGATCAGGGATGTTCAGTTCTTTCGGCGAGATGAAATGCAGTTTAACATCGAAGTGGGTTAAGGCCATTGCGAGAGAGTGGATCGTTCTTCCGTATTTAAGGTCGCCCATCATACCTATAACCTTTCCGTCAAGGCTTCCTTTTTTCTCAAGCATTGTAAAAAGATCCAAGAAAGTCTGGGTCGGATGCTGGTTCGCTCCGTCTCCGCCGTTCACTACAGGAACAGAAGATATCTCTGATGCCCTTCTCGCCGCTCCCTCTATAAAATGTCTCATCACAATAGCGTCGCAGTATCCCATCACATTTTTTATGGTGTCAGAGAGAGTTTCACCTTTTTTTGCAGATGATGCTCCAGGATCTGCGAATCCGAACACGCTTCCGCCCTGTCCGAGTACTGCGGATTCGAAAGACAACCTCGTACGGGTTGACGGCTCAAAGAACAGTGATGCGATTACTTTACCTTTCAGTACCTGAGTAAGCTTTCCGCTTTTGATCTCTTCAGCTTTTTTCATCAGATGAAGGATCTCTTTCTTTTCCATGTCTTTTAAAGACACGATCGATTTTCCTTTAAATTTGGGCATTGGCCCTCCAAAGATTTATTATGTTTTTAAATTTTTATGCAAAAAAAAAGAAGACCTGTGTCTTCTTTTCTAAGCTATCTTTATTTTTGGAGAATCTTTTGATTCGTTCGATGTAGTGCATTCCTTTTCCGGCAGTTGTTTTTATCATTACATACCGGAGTCAAAATATAAGAAAATTCCGAGTAGATCGCAACAGATAAATGAGGTGAATTAAAATATTTTTTATTTGATTTGATTTTCAGCCGAAAATTCGCTATTTTAAAATTATAAAACATACTGCCCGTTCTGCAGAAGGAGGAAAAATGTCCGGAAAAGAAAACATTCTGGTGATTACCACCTCTTCACACGAAGGTTTGAAGATCATCAGATACATAAAGCCTGTATCTGCGCATTTTGTGGCGGATACGGAGTATTTTGGAGAAATGGCTGCATCTTTGAATGACGTTATCGGGGTTCATTCACGGACTTTCCAAAAAGAGGTCTCTCTCATTTACGAAGAGGCAGTAGAAAAATTAAAAACAAAAGCGTTCGAGGCCGGCGGGAACTGTATTCTCGGTATGAAAATAGACACTCTTGAAATATCTGGCAAGGGTAGGAAGATGTTCATGATCACGGCTTCAGGAACTGCGGTATTGACCGAGGACAAAAGGAACGTTCTCGACAAATCCGACGAGAATATAAATGAGGTTATCAGCACCGAAAGAATGGATGAGCTTAGAAGAAGGGAGGAAATATCCCGTCAGATAAAGAATAACGAACTTAAACTTAATGAAGACATCTGGAAATTCATAACGGAGAACAGCATGTTTGAAATAGGTTTAGAGGTGTTAAAACAGTCTGAGAAGGAATTTTATGCGGCGGAAGGAGATAAAAGGATAAGGATATTCTACCTCCTGCTTCACTATTTCAACTCGATCCAGGAAGATAAACAGATCGACCTGCTGTACAGGTTTTTGATGGAACAGGCTGATGAAAAATACGATAATACTATCATCCGGCTTATGGACGAACTGCATATTTTTGATCAGAAAAGAATTTTATTATATCTGAACTCGCAAGATGACAGGATCAGGAGAAAAGCGCTTCAGCTGACGGTCATTGATAAAAAATATTTCGAATATTCCGATATCAAAAGGTATCAGGCTCTTATAGAAAGTATTGAGTCGAAAAATTTTGTGACGGGCGAATTGACCAAAAAAAAGAAAATGCTTTCCTCAAAAGAGATCGATATCTGGGTTTGTCAGTGTGGAGCAAAAAATAAAATCGGAAAAAATTACTGCGTGAACTGCAAAAGAGACATATACGGATTCTATGAAAGCGAAACCAATCCTTCTGCAGCCGTCGAGAAACTTCAAAGTAATATCGAGATAATAAAGAAATATATTAAAAATTAAATACGAGTAATATTGCAGATATAACTTTTTTCCGATTAATATTAAGTTGATTTTAACTCAAAATTACGTTAAATATATTTATTGAATTCCGGAGGTGACTATGCAGAGATATCTGTTCATAATGCGGGGGGATCAGGCTGAGTTTCTTGCCATGACTCCAGATGATAAGAAAAAGATGATAGCGCAGCATCTGCAGTTCTCAAAAGAGCTGCAGGAGAAAAAGATCCTTGCGGACGGGGCGGGTTGTTATGAGACATCTGTACTTTTGGCGAAAGACGGAAAAAGTATAAAGATGACACAAGATCCTTTTACGGGAACGGATAATCAGCTGTCGGGTTTTTATATTATTCATGCAAAAAGCGACGCGGAAGCTATTACAATAGCTAAAGGCTGTCCTGCGCTGAAACAGGGTGAGACAGTTGAAGTAGTAAGGCTGGGACATTAAAAGGAGATATCATGAGTACAGCGGCATACATAGCCATGATGGCGGGAATCTGGGGTCTGGTAAGCGCGGTCTCACTTCCAGTCGGTGCAGTTATAGGGTTATGGGCTAAACCTACGCAGAAAGTAACTTCTTCCCTGATGGCTTTCGGAGGAGGAGCTTTATTATTCGCTCTAACCATAGAGCTGTTCGCCCATTCACTCCATTTATCGCATGAAGGACACGATAATCTTATTATCATTTCGACTATGGGCGGAGCAATAATGGGCGGACTGATCTTTGAAATGCTCAACAGGATACTGAACAGCAAAGGAGCCTTTTTGCGTAAAGCTTCGCTCTTTAAGAGGCATATCCAGTTAAAAAAGAATAAAAGCGCAAAAAAGATGATAAAAAGTCTGAGCACCATCAAATTCCTTCATCTTATGCCTCCGGAAGAAATATCGCAATTAATGCAGGTAATAAAAACGAGGTCGTATAAGAAGGGCGATCTTATAATCACTCAGGGGAACGACGGGCAGGAACTTTTTTTCATCATCGAAGGGAATGTCGACGTGATCAGAGACACCGGAAACGGACCTACAGTAGTCGCGAAAATGGGTGCGGGAGATACTTTTGGCGAAATAGCTCTCATATCCGACTGCACAAGAACTGCGGACGTAAGAGCCACCAGCAGCAGCGTTCAGGTTTACGTTCTGGAAAAAAGCGATTATCAGAATATGCTCAAATATTCTCTCGCTCTTCAGGACGCAAGCGCGGAGATAATCACCGAAAGGTTGCAGGATATGTCTGAAAAGGACGAATCATTTAAAGCGGAATCGCTAAAATGGCAGATAAAAGCGCAGAAAAATCTTAACAGACTTTCACTGCCTGTTACAAAAAAAGATCTTGAAGACGAAGTCAAAGAGCACGGGGGCGCTGCTCTTGCAATATGGCTTGGAATAGCATTGGACGGCATCCCGGAATCATTGGTTATAGGAATGCTTACTGTTGCCGCCGCTTCAGAGAATAAAGCGATGAGTTTGGCTTTTATCGCTGGTGTTTTTCTAGCCAATCTTCCCGAGGCAATGTCGAGCGCAGTTACGATGCAGAGGCAGGGATCGGGATTTAAGAAAATATTCTGGATGTGGATGTCATTATGCATAATGACAGGGGTCGGCGCACTTATCAGCGCAGTCGTTTTTCCATGCAACCCCGAAGGATATCTCCGTTACTTTATCTCGGGGATAGAAGGAATGGCTGCCGGTGCTATGCTTACGATGATAGCCAACACAATGCTTCCCGAGGCATATGAGCACGGCGGAAGCACGATAGCCGGACTTTCGACTTTAATAGGATTTCTTGCTGCTTTATGCGTTAAAGTAATCGGATAAAATTTATTAATACGGAGATATATCAATGAAGAAAGCAAAAGATTATGCATGGAAAGTTCTTCCGGAACTTTTGAACACAGAGGGGATTTCGGGAAACTGCGGAAAGATAGTCGCTCTTATGGAAAAGAAGCTCAAAGAATTCAAGGTCAAAGCTGAAAAGACAAATAAAGGCGGTCTTATTGTCAAACTGAAAGGAAAGGATAATAGTAAAGTAAGGCTTATGACAGCTCACGTCGACACTTTAGGCGCAATGGTCAAGAAAACAGGAGGCGACGGTAGAGTGTTCATAGTGCCTGTCGGAGGAGTATATCCCTACAGCATCGAAGGCGAATATGTTACTATCGAGACTGCCGCAGGAAAAAGGTACAGGGGTACCGTTGTTCACAACAATCCTTCAGCGCATGTGAACGCGACACTTTCTAAGGAGGAAAGGAATTTCGACAATATCAGCATCAGGCTTGATGAAAAGGTTAAGTCAGCCGATGATGTAAAAAAGCTCGGAATAAGCGTGGGAGATTACTGCTATTTCGATCCGAGAGTGGAAGTTACCAAATCCGGTTTTATTAAATCAAGGCATCTTGACGACAAGGCGGGTGTGGCGGCTTTATTAAGCGCTATAGATTATTTTAACAGGTCTAAAGAAGTACCGGAATACGAAACATGGTTCTATATTTCGGTAGCTGAAGAAGTCGGAAACGGGACAGTTTCGAAACTTCCTCAGAACTGCTTCGAGATAGTAGCTGTCGATATGGGAGCTTTGGGATACGGACAGACTTCTGATGAATTTACAGTATCTATATGCGCAAAGGATTCATCTGGACCTTTCGATTATGAACTGAGAAAAAAGATCGTCGGTATTGCAGAAAAGAACAAAATACCTTATAAAGTAGATATATATCCGATGTACGGAAGTGATGCCGCGGCAGCTTTAAGAACAGGTATAGACGCAAAACATGCGCTTTTCGGACCGGGAGTAGATGCTTCGCATTCATACGAGAGAGTTCACAGGGATTCACTGGATGCTACGACAGAACTAACGATAAGATACATACTTTCAAAATAGAGAAAATTTTATGAAAAAATATTTCGGGCTGGAAAAGAACGTGTTCTACACAGGTCTTACCAGTTTTTTTACTGATACATCCACCAAGATGGTTTACAGCGTGATGCCGATGTTCTTGATGTCGATCGGCGCTACAAAGACAAAGATCGCGCTTATAGAGGGGATTGCCGAAAGCACAGCATCTCTTTTAAAGGCTTTATCGGGGCTGTGGAGCGATAAGATAGGCAAAAATAAACCGTTCATGATATTCGGCTACGGGCTTACGGCTATTATTACTCCCGTTTACGCCCTCGCCGGAAGGCCGGTACACATTCTCTGGCTGAGATTTATCGAACGGATCGGAAAAGGAGTGAGGACAGCGCCAAGGGACAGCCTTATCAGCGGTTCTGTAGGAAAGGAAAAGACCGGCAGGAATTTCGGATTCCATAAGGCTATGGATAACTCGGGCGCGATATTAGGACCTCTGGGAGCTTTCGCCGTTCTGTATTTTCTACCCGGTAATTATGCTACGGTATTCGTGCTGTCGGCGATCCCGGCCGTGATCGGAGTGCTGATAATCATATTCATGATCAGAGAAGCTCACAACGGCTCTGATGAGAGAAGAAAAGTTTCTGTCAGAGAACTTCCGGCAAAATTCTGGTTCTACCTTGCTATAATTTTTGTATTCTCGCTCGGTAACTCAACCGATGCGCTGCTTCTCGTAAAAACAGCAGATACAGGGATCGAAAAAGCTTATGTGCCTTTTATTTACATGATCTTCAATACCGTATCAGTGATTTTTGCCATACCTATCGGAAAGCTGTCCGATAAAAAAGGCCGCACAGTGATGATCATTACCGGATATCTGATCTATTCCGCTGTATATTTTCTTTTCGGCAGGTTTAACAACGCTAGTATTTTCATAGCTCTTTTCGTCCTTTACGGACTATACAGTGCTTTTGCAGATGGAAGCCAGAAATCGCTTTTATCCGATATAGTATCAAAGGATATGAAAGGAACAGGATTCGGCATATATCACGCTATTATAGGCATCACACTTCTTCCGGCCAGCGTTATCGCAGGCTATTTATACGACAATGTAAATTCAAACGCGCCATTCTATTTCGGCGGGGCAATGGCCTTAACAGCCGCGGTTCTCATGATCATCTTCACGCTTAAGTACAGGGCAAGGAGCGATTAGAAATGGCTTCAAAAATAATCACGCTACATGACAAGGCTGAGATTTTTTCATACCTGAACAGAAATCCCGCCCTTCATGTGTATTCTATAGGTGATCTTGACGATTTTTATTTTCCGCACACGATATGGTATGCAAAGATAGCTGACGGTTCAATATCCGCGCTCATACTGAATTACATAGGCATGAACCCGCCGACTATAATCAGCTTCACAGATACGGACAGGGATGAAACAATAGCGCTTATCGAAGGCATAAAACCTCTGCTGCCTAAGGAGTTCAATGCTCACTTTTCACCGGGCCTGATCGATGTGATAGGCAAGGATAAGATCTGTAAAGAATACGGACTCCATTACAGAATGGTTCTTAAAAAAGCTCCAAATGAAATAAATAATCCGGGATTTCAGGTCAGGATCGTAACAAAAACTGATCTGTCTGAGATCACGACATTTTATGAAATAAACTACCCCGATAACTGGTTTGATCCTAGAATGCTTGAAACAGGAAAGTTCTACGGCTGTTTTGATAAAAGTGTGCTAGTCGGGATCGCGGGAATTCATGTCTATTCGCCTCAATACAAAGTCGCAGCTGTAGGCAGTATTTCAACTGCGATCACGCACAGAGGCAGATCTATATGCAAGATCCTCACTTCAACCCTGTGCAAAGACCTGCTCAAAACCGTTGATGTTCTCGGTCTAAATGTCAAAGCATCAAACGCTCCTGCTGTCAGAGCATACAAAGCTGTCGGATTTGAAATTTATTCCGAGTATGAAGAGTATCTTATAAAGCTATAATATCTTACAAATCATAATAAATATTATTTTAAATTCTGTTGCTTTAACAGCAAATTTTGGTATATTATTTATAGTTTTGATTAAGAATAACCAGTATGAGGTGCGATATGAGGAGAGTATTTTCTTTTGCGATCATTTTAATCAGTATCCTTAATGCCCAAACTATAATGTGGGAAAGAGCTATACCATTTGAAACTGCCGATGAAGGACCGGTAGGAGTGGATATCGCTCCTACCGGAGATATAATGGTTGCGTGTTACACGAATGGGCCGAACCATAGTGTATGGCTTGCAGGCTCAGATTCACTCATATCCGTTCCTGATACAAAACTTATAAAATTGGATCAGAATGGAAATATGCTTACTTCTGAAAATCTCGGAATGTTATTTAATGACGGTACAATAGGAGTCGGATACGCAGATTCAAGTCTAACATTGATCGGTAATCATGTTTCAGGTGATGCAGACAGTCAATTGTGCGATGCATGGCAGATGTATTTTAAAAATAATGAATGTGATACGGTAGAGTATGATGATCCATTTCCGTCTGTTTATTACTACTTTAGGGAGATGAAAAACTCTTTTTACCATAAAACAATATCGAAATTGTATTACTACGACAGTTGTTTTAAATGCAGTTACGGATACGACATGCTACTAAATACAAATAATCAGGTTATCGTAGAAAAAAAAGATATCGATTTTCCGGATACACTTTTTGTAGACAATATTGAGAGATTCATCTATTACTTTTATATCAATGATTTTGACGAGTCAGCAAATGGTGATGTATTAATTGCAGGTTCGATTAGCGGAATGTATCTCAAAGATGAATACAATTACATAACAAAATTCGATGAGAATCAGAATATTCTCTGGCAGAAATATTACTATGGATACTATCATCCAGCAACCCATACTGAGAATGAAATTAGAAGAATTTCAGCAACGTCGGACGGAGGCTGCATATACAGTGTCTGGAAGGACTTAAATAATAATAATTTTACTGATGAAAATGAAAATTTTCTGATAAAGCTTGATACAAACGGCGAAACTGAATGTATTTCAGGTCCCTATGAAAATAAAATTGAATGGATCTATCGGGTAGGAGAAAATGAATATGTCTTCCAAATTGTAAACAGTACTGATATTACAAAAATAATATACACGGGAACAGAGTTGCAGGAAATTTGGACGCATACCTTCATCAATACCGGAGTCATCAGACCTATTGAAAATGGATTTATATCAGCCGGTGTAAACGATAACAATATAATTATACAAAAAGTTGATATACCTACAGGTATAGAAGATTCCGCCATTCCTTCCTCAACCGAGCTATACCAAAACTACCCTAACCCATTCAATCCGTCAACTGAGATCAGCTATTCACTAAAATGCGAAGGGATGGTCACGCTGTCGGTTTTCAACACGAAGGGCGAGCTTGTCCGTAACCTTGTCAACGAAAAGAAAACGGCTGGAAATCATACGGTAAATTTTAACGGTGAAGGGTTGAATTCAGGGATTTATTTTTATAAGCTCAGTGTGGACAGGAAATGCGTTAATTCTAAACGAATGCTGATGTTAAAGTAAAAGTTGGAGAGTAAAATGAAAAAGATTTTTACATTTCTGCTGGTAATATTAACCGTGAATTCATTTGCTGTTGACTGGTACTCGAACAAAGAAATGCTGAACGATGCTGGTAAAACTCTTAGAGATTCAAAGGATACACTGTGGTATTCATACGTCTCGGGTCCAGTTCATGTTTTCTCAATAAATGCCGAAAGAGCTACTTTCTTAAATGTAAATGATTTCGGTCTTGAATACCCGATAAATTTACACGCTATAAACTCTTATTTGTATGATCCGGGTTATGCTTACAGCTACAAAATCTATGACAAGGATGGAACTACGCTTCTGTGGGAATTGGAAGAACCTGATACAGCTAGGGTAGATTTTTACAACATCCACATATTCGATACTCCGATGGTAATGAGAGATGATTTTTGGATAGTTGTTGTTCCTCTAGAGGGCAACAATCCGCGTCTGGTTTCATCTTATACTACAATGAGCGGACACAGTTTTTACAAAGATGAAGTCGGAAACTGGACGCCATTTACTGATAATGCCGACAATTACGAATGGGTAATTGACTTTTCATTAAGTCCTTATGCAGGAACTGATATATTTCCACCGATAGTAAGAGAGTTAACAGGCACTACAGCATTTAAAAATGTTCCAATGATAATATCATCTACGATACAAGAGCAATCAGCTATGAATGTGGTTACAGGACAATACAATATTGGAGCCGGCTGGTTTGATTTTTTAATGGAACCGGTTTCTAAGACTAATTACAATTATACCGGTATTATTCCCGGGCAACCGCACGGAACAACCGGATTAGTAAGGATTTACGCAGAAGATACTTTGGCAAACAGCTCTACATCTGTAGAATATCCGATATTATGGTCTCAGGACATTCCACTGATCTCCGAAAAATTCGAAGGCGAAACATTCCCGCCTGCAGGATGGGCACTCGAGAACGCATATCCTGAAGTAACGGACGGCGGATTCATTCACGGAATTTTTTATGAAACTGTTTTTGACAGTTTATTGATCTGGGACGGTAAACAGGCTTTCCACAATTATATAGACGGCGATCAGGATGACTGGTTGATCTCTCCTAAAATCTCGGTTCCTTCCGATAATTTAACGGTTCTTTCATTTACTCAGAGAGTGAGCTGGATGTCTTACATGGTATATCACGGAGTATCTGTTACTACAGACCTTGTCAACTGGACTGAAATTTATACCGGTGCACCTACCGCAGATCCTTCAGATCCGACAGGGGACCTCAGCATTCTAGAGACTACTGTTCTCAATCTGTCAGCCTATAAAGGTCAGGATATTTACATAGGTTTTAATTATAAAGGGTATTTTGCTTCTGAATGGCATATCGACGACGTAGAGGTAATTTACGACAGTTCGGCTCCTGAAGTTGTATCAATAAGCGCAAATCCGGCACTTTTACCTGTTGTCGGAGCCTACGTAAACAATCCGATGGAACTTATTCTGGCTGTTTCCGATGTTTCAGGAGTTGCAAGCGTAATTGGACACTATGCTTTCGGAGCTGAGACGGGAGACGTCATTTTTACAAGATCAAAAGGCGATGAAACATGGACTGGGACTATCCCTTCTATGGCTGCGGCAGTTACCGGGACCATTTATTTCGATCTGACCGATATAGGCGGGCTTACAGCAACTACTTCGAACTACAGCATAGAATTCGTTAATGATACCGACGGACCTATAATCAATTACTGCAGCGGGAGACAGGCTTTCATTGATCTTCCTATGAATCTTGAACTTTCTTTCAAAGACGAGTCCGCGATTGCTCAGGTTAAAGGTCATTACAGCAAAGACAACTGGATTACACAATACGATTTTGATCTGATCCCGTCTAAAATTCACGAATATACTTATTTAGGAACTATACCTGCCGAAACTGAACAGGTACTTAACGGTATAGTAAAATTTACTATTACGGATACCGCAGGAAACAGTACTATTTCTTCTGAATACACCGTCAAATGGTTCGACGGTGCGATCACACTGTATGATAACTTTGAATCAGGGACATACAACTGGATCTTAACTGGCGACTGGGGGCTTGAAACAAGCGCGTACACATCGGCATCGCATTCATTAACTGAAAGTCCGGATTCTGTTTATACAGCGAATAATTCGTCATCTGCAACTGTTGCAAACTCTATTGATCTATCCGGTCATTATCCTTACGGAAGCAGTAGTGCTAACATAAGATTTTGGTGCAAATACGATATTGAACAAGAATTTGATTATATGTATTTTGAAGTCAGCGACGATAACGGATCGACTTGGAACAGGCATAAGACATGGACGGGAGAGGGTGTCGACTGGCACGAAGAAACAATTGATCTTAGCATGTATACCGGAAGTAATCAGGTTAAATTCAGATGGTTTTTTGTAAGTGACAGCGGTTACGAAGTAAACGGTATGAATATTGATGACGTTACTGTAAGCGTATATTATAATCCGAATGATCACCCTGTTATAATTCATGATGGGCCTGAGTTCTATGAAGGTACGCTAAATGAGTACACAAGCACGGCTACTGTATATGACATGGACGGTATTGATTCTGTCTGGGTGGAATATACTGTCGACAGTCTGCAGCTGGAAACCTTGCTTCCGGTTTACACATCTGAGAATATATGGGAATTCACGATCCCTCAGTATCCGGCAGGTTCACGGATAGATTATGTGATCAAAGCGAGTGACGCATCGGAAGACCATCTTGAAAGCTATACCAAAACATATTCTTATATTCAGGGAATTTATAAGGCATATGATTCCGGAATTGCAAGTTATTACAAGTTGCTTGAGAACAATAATGCGATGGCTGTAAAAATTACAATGAATGAAGATCCATATATTTATGCTTATTTACTGAGTATTCTGATAAGAAATTATGCCGATGCAGGCCATTTATCCGATGATATGCAGGTTCATGTGTGGTCTGATAATTATGGCTCTCCCGGTCCCGAACTGATTCCTCCTTTTGATGTTACGCCTGCAGCAACACTGTCAGATAATTCAGCATTTACAATATGTGATCTACGAGATTTAGGTTTCTGGGCATCGGGTGATATATGGGTAGGGATATCTTCGCCTTACGGGAAAGTTTATTCCCTAATAGAATCACCTATCGAAGCAGGTACTACTGCTTACGAAAGATCATCTTCGGGAATATGGAATGGTACGGAGTGGACCTGGTCACTGGAACCTGAATTTAATTATCAGATCAGAGCAATCACGTATCCTTTGGACGGGATCGAAGATGAGACTCTTCCTGAAAATACAGAACTTCACCAGAACTATCCGAACCCGTTCAATCCGGAGACGACTATAAAATATTCGCTAAAGAGCGAAGGGCAGGTCACGTTGTCGGTTTTCAATACTAAGGGTGAGCTTGTGAATAGGCTTGTAAACGAAATGAAAACGGCTGGAAATCATTCGGTGAATTTCAACGGAGACGGACTGAATTCAGGAATTTATTTCTACAGATTAAGTGTCAACGGAAAGCTAGTTCAAAGTAAAAAAATGATGATGTTAAAGTAGGGAGATCTTATGAAAAAGTTTATTTCAGTGATTATAATTCTTCTTTCTGTAAGCGCTTTTGCGTCTGACTGGTATTCTAGTAAAGAAAAAGTAAACGATTTAAAAATGAAACATAATGAAAGATGGGACACACTGGGCTATAGTTATTGCCACAGTTATGAGTACATCTGGAATTATCCTGAAATGGGTGTGTTTGTGAATGTAAATGATTTCGGATTAGAATACCCGATCAATCTAATAGCCATTGATTCTTATCTTTATGACGTAGGTTATCTTTACAAGTACAGAGTTTATGATAAAGATGGTACCACGCTGCTCTGGGAAATGGAGACACCTGATACATCGTCATTTGACTATTACAATATGCAGTTTCCTAATACTCCGCTTGTAATGAAAGACGATTTCTGGATTTCAGTTACACCTTTGGGAGAAGGGAAACCGAGACTCGTATCATCTGATGTAACAAATATAAAACGCAGTTATTACAAAGACGAATTTGGAGAATGGACTCCGTTCGTTGTCGAAGGTGAAAGCTACGAGTGGGCAATAGATTTTTATTTGACTCCATATGACGCACCTCCTCTTCCACTAGTTGTGAGAGGAGTTAAGGGACTTGAGAATTTTCAGAATTATGACGCTGAGATTACAGTAAAACTACAAGGTGTCAGTCCGATAGCCGCTGCTGAAGGGGAATATTCTCTTGATAACGGTGCTACATGGAATACATATCCGATGACTGCAACAAAGGGCACATATTATTGTTCAGGAACTATTCCAGGGCAGTCTGACGGAACTTTAGCTATGACTAGGTTTAATATAACAGATGAAGCTGCCAATAGCATCGTATCCGATAATTATGATGTAACATGGTCACGCGACAATCCTCTTCTTTCTGAGAAATTCGATATAAACTATTTTGGTAAAACTGATTTTCCTCCTTTAAACTGGACTATAGTGAATAACTATCCTGCAGTCGAAGGTGGTGGTTTTATGCTTGGGATACCAAATAGTAACGTACATGATATGAATTCAATTTGGGACGGCGGTCAGGCTTTTCATGATTGTGTCGAAGATGAACAGGATGACTGGCTGATTACTCCAAAAATCACTATTCCGGCTGAAAGTTTTTCAATATTATCATTCATGCAGCAGGTGAATTATATTTCATACAACGTTTATCACAGTGTATCAGTATCAACCGATAAAGTCAACTGGACTGAATTGTATACAGGCTACCCGGCTGAAGATCCGTTAAACATTGACTGCAGCGTATGGGAGCATAATGTAATTAATCTTTCAGATTATAAAGGTCAGGAGATTTACATCGGATTCCATTATCAGGGAAATTTTGCAGATGACTGGCATATTGACAACGTAGAAGTTATTTATGATTATTCAGCACCCGACCCGGTATCTTTAGCTGGAAACCCCGCACTGCTACCTGTCATCGGAGCTTACGTAAACAATCCGATGGACTTAACGATGGTTGCGTCTGACATTTCCGGCATCGCAAGCATCACCGGACATTATAACATCGGCGGCAATACGGGGGATGTTGTGTTCAGCAAAGCCAAAGGTATGGAAACATGGACAGGTTCGGTTCCTTCAATGTCCGTTGAGGCTACGGGAACAATATATTTTGATCTGACCGATATAGGAGGATTAATAAATACTACAACTGATTTTGAAATAAAATTCGTTAAAGATACAGTACCGCCTCCTCCGCCTATTATTACAGGAAATGAAACATTTATAAATTGTCCTATAAACCTTAAAATAACATTTTTTGATGAATCAGATATTGCCTCCTGTATCGGTCATTACAGTAAAGATAACTGGACAACACAATATGAATTTGTTATGACGCCAGAAAAAATTCATAAATATATTTATACAGGCATTATTCCGGCAGAGACAGAGCAGGTTCTAAACGGGAAAGCGAATATTACCATAACCGATACTGCCGGTAACGGCGCAACTACAGCGGATTTTACGGTAAAATGGTTTGACGGGCAAATAGTAATGTCCGATGATTTTGAATCAGGGACAGGCAATTGGGTATTAACAGGTGACTGGGGGCTTGAAACAGGCGCGTACACTTCGGCTTCTCATTCATTAACTGAAAGCCCCGATTCCGTATATTCTGCTAACAATCAATCATCGGCAACATGGGCATACTCAATGGATTTATCAGCGGGATATACCAGCGCGAACATAAAATTCTGGTGCAAATATAGCATCGAGCAGGAATTTGATTATATGTATTTCGAAGTCAGTTCTGATAACGGGGCTACATGGAACAGACATAAAACATGGACGGGAGAAGAAGTAGGCTGGCATGAGGAAAATATAAGTCTTGGCATGTATATAGGGTATGATCAGATAAAATTCCGATGGATTTTCTCCAGTGACAGCGGTTATGGAGTAAACGGCATGAATATTGATGATATTGAGTTCAGCGTGTACAATAAACTAAATGATCCTCCATACATTGTACATCACGGACCGGAATTTTATGAAGGCCCTTTAATTGTCTATAATAGTTATGCTGAAGTATATGACTTGAACGGAATTGATTCAGTCTGGGTGGAATATACTGTTGACGAAGGTATCTTATATTCAGTGACTGCAGAAAACACATCCGGCAGTTTTTGGGAATTCATTATTCCATTTTACGAATCAGGCAGCCAGATCGATTATACTATTTATGCAAAAGACGCATCAGAAGATCATCTTGTGAATCAGGAAGGTGCTTTTTCTTACATTGCCGGCGAGCATAGAATTTATGATTCCGGAATAGTTGATTATTATGAAGAAGTAGTTGATAATGGAGCTCTGGCGCAAAGAGTTACTGTGGATCCGTATTATCAATGGGCAATTGCAAAACTGGAGTTTTTATTAATAAGAAATTATGCTGATCATAGCCATCTGTCTGATAATATGCAAGTTCATATTTGGAGTAGTATTGAAGGATTTCCCGGAATAGAATTAATTTCTCCAATTGATATTACTCCGGAAGCTACGGCATCAAATCCTACAGCAATGACCAGAATCGACCTAAGATCATATTCTTTGACATTTCAGAAAGATTTTTTTGTAGGTTTTTCTTCACCTTATGGTTCAGTTTACACTACAATGGAATCTACAGATGTTTCTGGTCAGACAGCTTACGGCAGGTCTTACACTGGCACTTGGAACGGAACCGGTTGGGACTGGGCAAATCTGCCTTTAGATAACTGGCATTTCAGAACTGTATTCGGCTCATTTGATTACGGTATCGAAGATGAAACTCACCCTGAAAATACCGAACTTTACCAGAACTACCCGAACCCGTTCAATCCGGAGACTACAATCAGGTATTCTCTTTCAAAAGACGCTCATGTAAAGCTGACGATTTTTGATATCGCAGGAAGGGAAGTCGCTGGGTTGGCTGAAACTAAGCAGGCGGGAAATCATGAGTATAAATTCAATGGCGGAAATCTGACGAGCGGATTATATTTCTACAGGCTAAGCGTTGACGGCAAAACCGTCCAAAGCAGAAAGATGATGCTGTTAAAGTAAAAAACCGGAGGTTATAGTGAATATACGATCGTTAATATGTACAGTTGTTCTTATATCAGTTTCTTTATTCGGGGCGTATTTTAAGGATCTTGAAACTACGGTTTACCAGCCTGACGGCACAAAACTCAATATTTTTTCTTCAGGAGATGAATTTTATAACTACCTTCATAATGCCGAAGGATATAAAATTATCCAGGGAGCTGACCGGTATTTCTATTATGCAGATATGGAGAACGGCAAATTTGTGCCGACATCATTTAAAGCAGGCAAAGTAGAGCCTAAAAATATAAACTCACTTGATAAGAATATCAATATTTCGGCAGAAGAATACAGGCGGAGGGTAGAAAAATTTAACGGGAAAGCAGATAAGGGAATAAAAGCGCCTTCGGTAGGCTCAATGAATAATATAACGATCTATATAAAGTTCTCAGATCAGGATGAGTTCGAACAGCCGAGATCCGTTTTCGATCAGAGGTTCAATGGTACGGGAACAGGTATCGAATCGCTTAAAAATTATTTTCTTGAAACAAGCTACAACAAATTTACTATAAGCACAACTCATTACCCTGTCTGCGCCGACAGTGTTTCACTATCTTATACCGCTCCCCATCCGAGGTCTTACTATATGCCTTACGATGCAATTCTTAATCCGGACGGATATACTGATCAGGCGGAGAGAGAGCATGAACTATTAAAGGATGCGATAGAATCCGTAGCGAGTCAGATACCCACCAGCATCAATCTGGATGTCGATCGTGACGACTATGTTGATAATATCTGCTTTATTATCAGAGGACCTCATACTGCATGGGCCGAGTTGTTGTGGGCGCACAAATGGGCACTTTACAGCTATAATGTTATGATCAACGATAAATATGTCTGGACTTACACATTACAGCCTGAGAACCAGAACACTGTAAGAACTTTATCACACGAAATGTTCCACGCCGTCGGTGCTCCCGATCTTTATCATTATAATTTTGACGGTATGACGCCTGCAGGACCCTGGGATATCATGGAATCCGGCTTCGGGCATATGTCCGCTTACATGAAAAGATATTACGGGAACTGGATCTCATCTATACCTCAAATATCAACAAGCGGACAATATACGCTTAATCCTTTAACATCTTCAACCAATAACTGCTATATGATAAAGCCTGACTCAGGCAGCAATGACTCTTATGTCATTGAATACCGAAAAAGGATAGACAACACATTTGAAAAATATATTCCGGGGAGCGGTCTGGTCGTTTATAAAGTAAATGAGCTATATCAGTATCAGGGCAACGCAGACGGGCCTCCCGACGAACTGTTCGTTTTCAGGGAAGGCGGTTCTTTGACTACAAACGGCAATACCTGCAATGCCTTTCTTTCAGCAGATGTCGAACGAACAGAAATAAACGACTTTACAGATCCGGCGGCTTACAACAGCAGCGGTAATGAATCAGGCTTAAATATCTACAATATAAGTTCAAGCGGAGAAACGATCAGCTTTTATGTTGATCTTTCAGGAACACAGTATCCTCCGCTATGCAAATTTTCACAATTTAAGAACGGGGATTATGTACCGTACGGCAGCGTAAGTTTCGGTGCCGATGCATCAGCGTTGAGCGGTGACCTTGACAAAGTCGAATTTTATGTAAACGGCGAGCTTGCATTTTCCGACGACACAGCCCCTTATACTTATGACAAGAATTTCGGTCTGACCGACCTCGGACAGTATAAAATTAAAGCGACCGCATACAGCGGAGGTCTGACTTCTTCAGATGAAATCAATGTAAAGATCTACGATCAGGATGTGCCGAACTGGTTCTACTACTATTCTGATGAACCGTATTATAATATTTTCAACAGAGGTACAATTGAACTGAGAATCGCTGCGGTCTATGACCTTGGGACTACGGAGTTCTATGCCAATAAAATATCGGTCAACCTGGAGCAGGATCCTTACGGTTTTAACGATGTGCCCGGCGAATTTGACTGCGCCATTTACCGCTTTCAGGATGGACAGATAACATCTGAACTTCTGGCCGATCTCGGTACTCACATTTCACCCATGGAGGGAAGGTTCGAAAAAACTGTCACTTCATACGATAAAATTTCAGGCCAGATAGCGCTTGTAATGAATATCGGGTACTATCAGTATATCAAATACGATATGAACGGAATTCCGGACAATTATTACATCATCGAGACCGGCCGGCCATGGACAGGGGTTGTGGCAAGAGGCGTTACAGGAGCGTTGGATATGGCTGTAATGCTTTCAAAACATCCGACTTCAATAGAGGACAATGTAACTCCTTCAGAAACCGAACTTTATCAGAACTACCCGAACCCATTCAATCCTGAGACTACAATAAAATATTCACTTTCAAATGACGCTCAGGTAAAGCTGACGGTTTTTGACATCGCAGGCAGGGAAGTTTCGAGTTTAGTGGATATGAAGCAGAATAAAGGTGTTCACGAAGCAAAATTAATGGGAAACGATCTGACAAGCGGAATCTATTTCTACAAGCTAAGTGTTGACGGCACAACTGTCCAAAGCAAGAAAATGATTATCCTTAAGTAAACTATCTGTAAAGTTCTTTTTTGCACTCAGGACATATAGAATGGCTGAATTTCATTTTTGTTCTGACAGCAAAATAATCGACGATCTCATGCCATTTGTTTTCTTTATCCCGGATCTTGTGGCATGAAGCGCAGACTGGCAGAATTCCATTGGCGAGGTTCTCGCTGCCCGTTATTTTAGTCTCTAATTCTCTGATTATCATATCGCGTTTCTCTTCATTTTTCTTGTGTTCGGTAATATCGGTGAACAGCCCGAATGCCCCTTTGTAATTACCATCTTCATCAATGATCGGTGAACTTTTAACAAGTATGGTTCTTTTAATTTTATCGCATCCGACAATGTCAAGCTCGTATATATCTGTTGTGCCTGATTTTCGAATCATAGTTTTATTTAGGACATAATCGAACTGATTCGGAGAAGTGAACTCTTTAAGGTTCTTTCCAACAAGCCCTGATTCACAGCATCCAAAGATCTCGCAGCCTGCCTTATTTGCGAAAGTAAAACATTCGTTCCCGTCAACGATCCCGATACCTTCTATCAGAGATTCAACCAGGGTTTTATACTTCTTTTCGCTCTCAACAAGTATCTTATTTTTTTCATCCCGGTCGTAACTCAACCGGTTGAATAAGCGGAATTTTAATACGAAAATTACATTAAGAATTATTGATACTAATGCGATACTGATAATAAAACTACTTGTGCCTGACCAGTTCATAACTTACCTCAACTTTGCTTTTTTACGTATTATCAAAATACGATAAATATTACTGAAATAAAGTGACACGGGTCACAAAAAGTGATTTTTAAAATCGGGAGGCGTTAAAACGGGCGATTATTTTGAATAACAAATATATTTGACTTAAATTATTAAATATATTATATATATTACCCCGTTAAATTAACTAAAAAGTGGTGGTAAAAATGAAAAAAATAGTTATAGTAAGTCCTTACAGATCAGGAGTCGGTTCTTTCGGCGGATCGCTTTCCTCTTTACCCGCTGTTGAAATAGGCGCAAGAATAGTTAAAGGCGTTATAGAAAGATCAGGCATTAAAGCGTCTGAAATACAGGAAGTTTATCTCGGGAACGTTCTTCAGGCCGGTAACGGTCAGAATCCCGCGAGACAGGCTGCTATAAAAGCCGGAATACCTGTCGAAGTACCAGCTTCTACGGTAAATACGGTTTGCGGATCAGGTCTGCACGCTGTAGGTCTTGCTTTCAGTTCAATCATTTCAGGACAGTGCGAAGTAGCTCTGGCCGGTGGTATGGAAAGTATGTCCAATGCGCCGTATTACCTGAAAGGCGCAAGAACGGGATACAGAATGGGCAATGGAGAAGTCATTGACGCGATGGTATATGACGGACTGACCTGCCCTATCAATAACTATCACATGGGGATCACAGCAGAAAATGTAGCTAAAGAATTTAATATATCAAGAGCAGAACAGGATGAACTTTCAGCAAAAAGCCAGCAGAAAGCCGGTAAAGCAAGAGTTGAAGGCAAGTTCGATGAAGAGATCATTCCGATCACGATCAAAGTAAAAAAGGAAGAGATCGTTTTTGCCAACGACGAATATATCAGAGAAGCGACCACCGTTGAAAAACTGGGTCAGCTAAGGCCGGCCTTCAAACCGGACGGTTCTGTAACCGCAGGCAATGCATCAGGGATCAATGACGGTGCTGCAGCCATGATAGTAATGTCTGAAGACAAAGCAAAAGAGCTCGGAGTAAAACCTTTTGCGTATATCAAGGGATTTGCGCTTGTCGGATTAAGACCTGACATCATGGGAATGGGACCTTTATTTGCCGTCAGAAAACTTTTAAAAGATCAGAATATGAAGATCGAAGACATTGATCTATTCGAGCTTAACGAAGCGTTTGCATCTCAGGCCGCGGCAGTTACTAAAGAGCTTGGTATTCCGGCTGAAAAGATAAATGTGAACGGCGGTGCGATCGCTATAGGACATCCTATCGGCGCGTCAGGAGCAAGGATACTTGTCACGCTGCTTCACGAACTGAAAAAACAGAAAAAAAGATACGGAATAGCATCGCTCTGCATAGGCGCCGGAATGGGTATAGCCATGCTTGTTGAAAACACTGAATTATAAAATTTAAAATATCACGGAGTACAGCTATGAAAGAAGCACCTCATCTGAATTTAACAAAAAGCATGGCCGAATTTGAAATGGCCCAGGGCTTTACACCGGGCGGAGTTCTCGGTATCAGAAGACCTTACAATTTCGTGGAAGGCGAGTATCCTATTTACTTTGAAAAAGGAAAAGGATGCAGGGTTCAGGATATAGACGGGAACGAATATATAGACTATCTATGCGCTTACGGACCGATCATTTTAGGTTACAGGGAAGAAGAAGTTGATGAAGCTGCGATCAAGCAGATCAGAGAATACGGCAACTGCTTTTCACTTACTCAGCCTCTTCAGAATGTACTCGCAAAAAAATTAAGAGAACTAATTCCGTGCGCCGAAATGACGGTTTTTGTAAAAACAGGATCGGACGCTACTACTTTAGCGGTTAGAGTTGCAAGAGGATATACCAACAGAACAAAAGTGATCAGATGCGGATATCACGGCTGGGATGACTGGTGCGTGGAAGTAAAAGGCGGCGTTCCGAAAAAACTTTATGAGGACACACTCGAATTTCATTATAACGACTTAGATGAGCTTGAAGCTCTGATGAAAGAGCATGGAAACGACACGGCTGCTATTATCGTAACTCCTTTCGGGCACCCTCTTGGCGAACAGCTTCAGTCTCCTAAAAAAGGATTCCTTGAAGGCGTAAGAGCTTTGGCAGACAAATACGGCACTGTTCTAATATTCGACGAGATCAGAACCGGTTTCAGACTTTCATTAGGCGGAGCGCAGAAGCTCTACGGAGTCACTCCAGATCTAAGCACATTCGGAAAAGCACTTGCGAACGGTTACGCATTAAGCGCAGTCGTAGGTAAAACAGAATTCATGTCAAAGATAAAGAAAGAAGTATTCGTATCTTCAACATTCTTCCCGAACACGATTCCGATGGCCGCGGCATTAAAGACCCTTGAGATCATGGAAAGGGACGATGTTCTCGGAAAACTCTGGAAGAAAGGCGAGAAGTTCAACGCTGATCTGAAGAAAGTATGCGATGCTGCCGATATCGGAGCCGAATTATCCGGAATCCCGGTTATGCAGTTCATAACTTTTGAAAAAGATGTGTATAAAAAATATAAAGCTAGAAGAACTGATTTCTTTTCTCAGCTCATAAGAAGGGGCGTATTCATGCAGCCTTTCCATCACGGATATATCTGCCACAGGCATACTGAAGCAGATCTGAAACATACCGTTGACATGGTCGCAGAATCGCTTGATTATGTAAAGCATAAAAATTACTAGACACCGGGAGTCGCAATATGGAAAAATTAATTATTACTGCGGCGATATGCGGCGCGGAAGTTACGAAAGAGCGTAATCCCAGCGTTCCCTACACTGTTCATGAGATCGTAAGGGAAGCCAAATCGGCCGTTGATGCGGGCGCTGCGGTCATTCACCTTCACGTCAGGTACGATGACGGCACTCCTACCCAGGATGCTGCCAGATTCAAAGAATGCATCGACGCCATCAGAAAAGAATGTCCGGATGTTATAATTCAGCCTTCAACAGGCGGAGCTGTCGGAATGACGGACGAAGAAAGAATGCAGCCTTTACAGCTGAAACCGGAAATGGCCACGCTTGACTGCGGAACCGTAAATTTCGGCGGTGATGAAATCTTCACGAACACTGAGAACACGATCAAAGTATTCTCAAAAAGAATGATCGAATCAAATATAAAGCCCGAGATCGAGGTATTCGATAAGGGAATGATAGATACTGCGGTAAGGCTGAACAAAGAAGGTCATATAAAATCGCCAATGCACTTTAACTTCGTTATGGGCACATCATGTGCCATTTCAGCTGAAGCGAGAGATATCGTTTATCTTGCAGGAAGCATTCCTCCGGGAAGCACATTCACGGCATCAGGTATCGGCAGACACGAATTCAACTGCGCCGCCATGTCGATCGTTATGGGCGGGCATGTAAGAGTCGGTTTTGAAGATAACATTTATCTTTCAAAGGGCGTTGTAGCTCAGTCTAACGGCGAGCTCGTAGCTAAAGTGGTCAGACTGGCGAAAGAACTCGGCAGGGAGATAGCAACTCCAGCGGAAGCCAGAATAATTCTCGGATTAAAATAGAGGATCATAATCATGAAAAAAGTTGTAGATAAAAACGAATTAAGACATCTTTTAAAGGATGGAATCAGCATCATGTTCGGCGGATTCATGGCCTGCGGAACTCCCCAGGGGCTTGTTGATCTGCTCCTTGAGATGAATGTCAAGGATCTTACCCTGATCTGTAATGACGCAGGTTTTCCCGACAGAGGCATAGGAAAGCTCATTGTGAACAAACAGGTTAAGAAGCTTATTACTTCGCACATAGGACTTAATCCCGAAGCCGGAAAACAGATGAACGAAGGAACGCTTGAAGTACTGCTTGTTCCGCAGGGAACGTTGGCGGAGCAGATAAGAGCTGAAGGCTCAGGGATCGGAGGATTTCTGACGCCGACCGGAGTAGGCACTTCAGTTGAGACCGGAAAGCAGAAAATGACTATTGACGGAAAAGAATACCTGCTTGAAATGCCTATGAGAGCTGATTTTGCCATGCTGAGAGGGAGTATTACCGATACCGACGGAAATATATATTACAAGGGAACAACAAGAAATTTCAATCCTCTGATGGCGCTTGCAGCAGACACTGTTATCGTAGAGACTGAAGAACTTGTCGAACGGGGACAGATAAAACCCGAGGATGTAATGACACTGGGTGTTCTGGTAAGGTATATCGTTAAGGAGGAAAAGAAATGATCACTGATATAGAACTTGCAAAAACGATCATAGCTAAAAGAATAGCGAAAGAGCTTAGGGACGGACAGCTGGTCAATCTCGGCATAGGTCTTCCTACGATGGTGGCTAATTATGTTCCTGAAAATATAACTGTAACATTCCAGTCAGAGAACGGGATGGTGATGATGGGTCCCGTACCTGAAAAAGGCAAAGAGAACATGGATATCACAAACGCGGGCGGTCAGCCTGTGACAGTACTTCCCGGCGGAGCTTTTTTCGACAGTTCGATGTCGTTCGCGCTCATCAGAGGCGGGCATGTGGATATAACAGTCCTCGGCACGCTTGAAGTTGATCAGGAAGGAAATATAGCCAACTGGGTTATACCCGGTAAAAAAGTTCCCGGAATGGGCGGAGCGATGGATCTCGTTACCGGCGCAAAGAAGGTTATTGTAGCTTCACTTCATACAGAAAAAGGCCGGTCAAAGATACTCAAGAAATGTACACTTCCGCTTACTGCGAAACATGAAGTAAATCTGATAGTGACCGAGCTTGCGGTGATGGAAGTTACTCCCGAAGGACTTGTCTTAAAAGAGATAAATAAAGACACGACCGTCAACGAAGTCATATCACTTACGGATGCAGATCTGATCATTCACAAAGACTTGAAAACGATGGGAATATAACAATTCAAATAAAACGGAGAAAAAAATGGAAAAAAAAGCAGTAAAGAAAGGGACCTTTAAAAAAGGATGCAAGTACGGAACACACAGAGTTATATCACCCAAAGGTGTTCTTCCTCAGCCCGCAGACAAGATCGACAACACAATGGAGATCTATGACAATGAAGTGCTTATCGATGTAAAAACATTGAATGTTGACTCTGCAAGTTTCACGCAGATCGAAAAACAGGCTAAAGGCAATGTCGAAGAGATCAAAAAGATTATGAAAGGCATCGTAGCAAAAGCCGGAAAACATAAAAATCCCGTAACAGGTTCAGGCGGAATGCTGATCGGAACAGTTAAGGAAGTAGGACCGAAATATCCGCACGACCTTAAACCCGGCGACAAGATCGCGACTTTAGTATCGCTTTCTCTCACTCCGCTCGTAATAAAAGAGATCCTCGCAGTAAGACCGGACATCGATCAGGTTGACATTAAAGGTCAGGCAATTCTTTTTGAAAGCGGAATATACGCAAAACTTCCTAAAGACCTGTCAGAAACTTTAGCTCTGTCAGTTCTCGACGTGGCAGGAGCTCCGGCTCAGACCGCCAAGCTTGTAAAACCGGGCGATACAGTTGTGGTTATCGGCGGCGGCGGAAAATCAGGCCTTCTATGTCTGTATGAAGCACAGAAAAGAGCGGGAGTTACAGGAAAAGTTATCTGCATAGGCGGAAGCGACAAATCTACTGAAAGAGCAAGAAAACTCGGTTACGGAGATGTTTTCGTTACAGGAAACGCGACCGATGCTCTTGAAATATATAACATAGTCATGAAACATACAGACGGCCAGCTTGCAGATATCGTTATCAACTGCGTAAATATCGAAAATACTGAAATGTCGTCAATTCTAGCTGCAAAAGACGGCGGAACAGTTTATTTCTTCTCAATGGCTACCAGCTTTACAAAAGCAGCGCTCGGAGCTGAGGGTATCGGAAAAGATGTCAATATGATAATCGGCAACGGATATTCCAAAGGACACGCTGAAATATCTATCCAGATATTAAGAGAAAGCAAGGCTATCAAGAAGCTTTTTGAAGAAATGTACGCATAAATCATCGGCTTATGCCTAAAAAGGAGAATTAAAATGGCTGATGCGAATAAGAAAAGGATAGGAAGATCATATTGGAAGGATGCGACAGATGAACAGTGGAACGACTGGACATGGCAATTGCGCAACAGGATACAGAACGTGGATGAGCTGAAGAAAGTCGTTAAGCTTACTAAAGAAGAAGAGGACGGGATAAATAAATGCCTTGAGACCTTAAGAATGGCTATAACGCCGTACTATCTCTCTCTGATAGACAAGAACAATCCGGATTGTCCGGTAAGAAAACAGGCTGTGCCGATTGTAAATGAGCTTTACAGATCACCCGCTGATCTGGTCGATCCTTTACATGAAGACGGCGATTCACCGGTTCCGGGACTTACCCACAGATATCCTGACAGGGTGCTCCTTTTAATTACTGACCAGTGCTCGATGTACTGCAGACACTGTACAAGAAGAAGGTTCGCGGGTCAGAACGATATGCCGCTGCCTTCCGCACAGATAGACAACGCTATAGAATACATCAAAAATACTCCGCAGGTAAGAGATGTTCTTTTATCAGGAGGAGATCCGCTTCTATTCTCTGACGACAAGATAGAGAAGATACTTAAAAAGCTGAGGGCGATACCGCATGTAGAGATCATCAGGATCGGAACGAGAACGCCTGTTGTTATGCCTCAGAGGATAACACCCGAGTTCTGCAGCATGATAAAAAAATATCATCCGGTCTGGATCAATACGCATTTTAACCATCCCGACGAGATCACTGAAGACTCAAAAAGAGCCTGCAATATGCTTGCTGACGCAGGTGTTCCTTTAGGTAACCAGTCAGTCCTCTTAAGAGGGATAAATGACTGCGTTCATGTGATGCGCGACCTGGTTCACGGACTGGTAAAAATGAGAGTAAGACCGTACTATATTTATCAGTGCGACCTTTCACTCGGACTTTCGCATTTCAGGACTCCGGTCTCGGTCGGAATACAGATAATAGAAGGACTCAGAGGACATACATCAGGTTTCTGCGTGCCCACTTATGTTGTGGATGCGCCTGGCGGCGGCGGAAAGATTCCCGTTATGCCTGACTATATGATATCTCAGGGTTATAAAAAAATCGTACTCAGGAATTTTGAAGGTGTAGTTACAAGCTATGAAGAACCGGGAAGCTATACTCCGGGCTGCAGATGCGATGTCTGCACTGGAAAAAAGAAAGTCAAGCTTGAAGGCGTTGCCGGATTATCGAGCGAGCATATTTCGCTTGAAGGCGAACAGCCTGAAAGAGTTAAGCGGAGCAAATGGCGTGAACGCTGAAACCTTCATAAAAAGGTTTCTAAAAGAGTATAAAGTAGTCTCATTTGCCGGAATTGACAAGAATTCCGGCAAGACTACCGCTCTGAATAAAGTGATCAGCGTTTTTCAAAGCGAAGTCACTTTCGGACTTACATCAATTGGAATTGACGGCGAAGAGACCGATCAGGTAACGAACACTCCTAAGCCGAGAATATTCGTTCCCAAAGGCACAATTTTCGCTACTGCGAGAAATCTTCTAAGATCCTGCGATGTGACTAAGGAAATATTAGATGTGACCGACATCAACACACCCATCGGCGAAGTAATTATAATTAAGGCTCACAGTGCGGGATATATTGAGATATCCGGCCCTTCGACGGCCATGCAGAGCAGAATAGTGATAGATAAAATGAAAAGATACGGAGCAACTAAAATACTTGTTGACGGCGCATTGTCGAGAAAAAGCCATGCCGTACCTATGGTATCGGACTGCGTTATCATAAGCGCGGGAGCTTCTGTATCGCCTGACATGACAGCTGTTATAGAGATTACCGGAAACCTACTCAATAAACTAAAGTTAGAACAGCTTCAGGACAAGATAATTCTCAAAGCTGTAAAAAAGACGGACAGCGAAACCAAGATAGTTGTATTCAACACAGAAGGAAAAAAGGTTTATAAAAGCTGCACGAATTCCTTCGCTGATGCAGGCAGGAGTATTTCAGACGCCGCAAACAGAATATTTATAAACGGAGCGGTTCTCGACAGCAGTGTGGAAAGCCTGATAAAAAATATAGACAGAAGCAAAACCGATATAAAGAAAGTTCAGATCATAGTTCATGACGGAACTAAGCTGTTCATCAAGCCCGATCTGATGGGGCTTCTAAAAAAACTCGGGATCGGTATAAGAGCGGTAAATACTATATCAGTGCCATTCATTACAGCCAATCCGCACTCGCCGCAGGGACACAGCTTCAATAAAAGTGAATTCGTCAAAGCTCTCGGAAAAAAAACAAAGACATCGGTCATTGATGTAGTAGGAGGAGATCAGTATGAAGCTAATGCGTAACGAAGATCTCGAAAGAATCGGCTTTAATTATGTCCTCTCAAAGCTGAACACGCTAAGCCCGTACGGAACAGCTCTGAAGAAAAAAACGGGTATTTACCCTAAATCAGCTCATGCAAGGCTGCTGGAAGAACTTGAGAATGTCGGAACATTCATTGATATCCTCAAAAAGGATAGGAATTTTAAGAACGAAATATTACACGCTTTACATACATTCAGAGACATAAAAAATACTATCAGGAAGCTTCATACTACAGACGATGTGTTGGATGAAGTCGAATTATTTGAGATCAAATCATTTATAATATCATGCGAAAAATTAAGAACAGCAATAAAAAAACATAAAATCAAGATCGGACGGATGCAGATACCGGAGATGACAGCTGAATTAAAGCTGTTAAATCCTGACGGAATAATCTTGGGTTCTTTCAAGATATACGATACATATTCAGAGAAACTAAAAGAGATCAGGCATGAGAAACTGAAGCTTGAAACTGAACTTCTCAAGGAAACAGCCGAAGGGAAAATATCGGCTCTCCGAGACAAAAGATTTCAGACGGTCATAAAAGAACAGAAAGAAGAAGACAAAATAAAGAAAACCCTGACCGAAAAACTGCGTATCAGCCACGAGAAGCTGAAGGATTCAGCCGAGGTAGTAGGGCAGATAGATTTTGTAATGGCAAAAGCTATGCTTGCTCATGAAAATTCGTGCGTAATGCCGGAGATCACTTCAGGATCTGTCATAAGCATTTTTGACGCGATCAATCCCGAAGTCAGGGACAGACTGATCCAGAACAAGCATGAATTCGTTCCCGTTTCGATCGAGCTGTCAAATGGTACGAATGTCATCACAGGCGCGAATATGGGCGGTAAAAGCGTCAGTTTGGCAACGATAACGCTCAATGTTTATCTCGGATTATGCGGATTCTATGTATTCGCAAAAAAAGCTGAAATACCGCACCTAGACTTCGTATTCTTTCTCTCAGACGATATGCAGTCAGTATCGGGCGGCCTCAGCACATTCGGCGCTGAGATCGTGATCGTCAAAGAGATTTTAGAACTGATGAAGGATCACAACGGATTTTTCGCGCTTGATGAATTCGCGAAAGGCACAAATCCGCATGAAGGCAGAGCGCTGGTAAGATCGTTCTTTGAATATCTCACCGGCTTTCAGACTATATCATTAATGACGACGCATTTCGACGGTGTTTTGGATGAAAGAATGACGCACTATCAGGTAATAGGCTTAAGCAGAGCCGATATATCTGAAATATCGGATCAGATAAGCACAAAAACATTCGGCGCGATACAGAAACATATGGATTACAGGCTCGAAAGAACAAGCTGGAAAAGCGAAGTTTCCAAAGAGGCGGTAAGAGTTGCCCGGATGCTCGGATTTGAAGAAAAAATTTTAAATAGAGCACAAAGAATTCTGGAGGATAAAAGTGGAAAGTAAATTAAATCTTGATTTTAAAACGGCGGAACACGCGCGGCAGACCGCAAAAAGGATCGCCGAAACTACGCACGGTTTTATTGAGAAACATACAAGCGTTACGGTCGAAAGGGCGATATTGAGGCTCTTAGGCGTTGACGGCGCGGATGAAATGGGTATTCCGTACCCGAATATCATTGTCGATCATATCAAAGATAAAGGCGGACTTACGACAGGCGCGGCAGTATATCTGGGTAATGCTATTCTTCAAAAGAAGATGACAGCTCAGGAGATCGCAGAGATGGTCGCCAAAGGCGGGCTTGATCTCGTTGCGCTTCCAATGGGAAACATGTTCGAAATAAAGAACACTATTTCCACTATAGCCAAAAAGACTGTCGAAAGGATCAAATCGAACCGCGAACAGAGAGATAAATATCTTGAAAAATACGGCGATAAAAAGGGACCTTATCTGTATGTGATAGTAGCGACAGGAAACATTTATGAGGATATCACTCAGGCGGTAGCAGCAGCAAAGCAGGGCGCGGATGTGATCGCCGTGATCAGAACGACAGGCCAGAGCTTACTTGACTATGTGCCTTTCGGGGCAACGACCGAAGGATTCGGCGGAACTTACGCAACTCAGGAAAATTTCAGGCTGATGAGAAAAGCGCTCGACGACGCAGGAGCTGAACTAGGAAGATATATAAGGCTATGCAACTACTGTTCAGGGCTCTGCATGCCGGAGATAGCTGCAATGGGCGCTTTGGAAAGGCTCGATGTCATGCTCAACGACGCGCTTTACGGGATTTTATTCAGAGACATAAACATGCAGAGAACCATGGTCGATCAGTATTTTTCAAGAATGATCAACGGATTCGCCGGAGTCATCATCAACACGGGCGAAGACAATTATCTGACCACAGACGACGCCTATGAATCTGCGCATACCGTACTGGCATCGCAGTTCATCAACGAACAGTTCGCCGTAATAGCAGGACTGAAGGAAGAACAGATGGGCTTAGGACATGCTTTCGAGATGGAACCGACAATGAAGAACGGATTTTTATACGAGCTTGCACAGGCGCAGATGGCGAGAGAGATATTCCCGAAAGCTCCTTTAAAATATATGCCGCCGACAAAATTCATGACGGGGAACATTTTCCGCGGTCACGTGCAGGACGCGCTGTTCAATATGGTCACTATAATGACAGGCCAGAAAATACATCTTCTCGGTATGCTCACAGAAGCTATCCACACGCCGTTCATGTCCGACAGATATCTCGCGATCGAAAATGCCGCCTACATATTTAACAACATGGAAGACTTAGGCGAGGAGATCAGTTTTAAAAAAGGCGGGATAATTGAAAAAAGAGCTGATGAAGTATTAAGAGAAGCCGACAGAATGCTTGAAGAGATCGAACATCTCGGGTTGTTCAAAACCCTCGAAATGGGAAAATTCGCGGGAGTAAAACGGCCCGTCAACGGCGGAAAAGGGCTTGACGGCCTTGTCGAAAAGGATAAAAATTACTTCAATCCGTTTGAAGAACTTATGCTGGGAGGTACAAAATGAGCGGGTTATATTCAATGGATAAAAAGGAATTCGATAAGACTCTGGATCTGACAAAGATAAAACCTTACGGCGACACAATGAACGACGGAAAAGTCCAGTTGTCATTCACGCTTCCCCTGCCCAATGATCCCAAAGCCGAAGAAGCGGCCAAACAGCTTGCCAAAAAAATGGGATTCGAAGAGCCTAATGTAGCGTATGCTAAAGCGCTCGATAAGGAATTTACATTCTTTGTCGTTTACGGCAATACGGTTCATTCTGTCGATGTGACTAACATTAAAGTTCATGTAGTTGAGACGGAAGTAATGGATATGCATCAGACGAATGATTTTATAAAAGAAAATATAGGTAGAAAGATAGTCATTATAGGCGCAAGCACAGGAACCGACGCTCATACAGTAGGGATCGACGCCATCATGAACATGAAAGGCTATGCGGGACATTACGGGCTTGAAAGATATGAAATGATCGAAGCCTATAATCTCGGAAGCCAGGTAGCCAATGAGGATTTTATCGCTAAAGCGAAAGAACTCAAGGCTGATGTCCTGCTTGTATCTCAAACCGTAACTCAGAAGAATGTTCATATACAAAACCTGACAGAGCTTGTCGAGCTTCTCGAAGCTGAAGGACTCAGGGAAAAAGTCATCCTTGTCGCAGGCGGACCGAGAATTTCTCACGAGCTTGCTAAGGAACTGGGGTATGACGCGGGATTCGGACCGGGCAAGTACGCCGATGATGTAGCTTCATTCGCCGTCACCGAGATCGCGAAGAAGATGAAGAAGTAGGGGATTGTTATAATTTGCATTACGGTAAGTTTATATTAAACTCACCGGTATAGACCAGATATTTTCTTCTAAAGGAAGATAGTTGTCGCACAGGCATATTACCCCGCCTGATCCGATAGGCATATTTAGTTTCTGTAGGAGATGAAAATGTTTAATGTGTTCTTTTCTTGGAGAAGCTGTTTTCTTGAACTCAATGGGATAAATTGTACCGTCAATTTCAATCAGCAGGTCTATTTCATTTGAATCCTTATCTCTGTAATAGTAAAAACTGCCATTTTTTCCATTATGCCAATAACTTTTTAATATTTCAATTAAGATCCAAGTTTCAAGCATTGCCCCGCTCATTGCTCCCAATTCAAGTGTTTCAGGACTCGACCAGCCTGTAAGGTAGCTACAAAGTCCTGTGTCCAGAAAATATAATTTGGGAGATTTTACAAGCCGTTTTGAAACATTTGTATAATAAGGCTCGAGAAGGTAAATAATTCCGCTTGTTTTAAGGATTGACAGCCATGATTTTGCAGTATTAGGAGCAATATCTGCGTCTCTGGCAAGATCGGACATATTTAATAAACCTCCTGTTCTGGCGGCTGTAGCTTTAATAAATCTCAAGAATGCAGTTTCATCTCCGACTTTGGCAAGGTCTCTTACATCCCTTTGTATGTATGTCTGAATATAAGAACTGTAAAATAATTCTTTATCAATATTACCGGAATTGTATAAAGCGGGATAAGAACCTCTCCAGATGAGTTGATATAATTCTTTCAGGCTTATCTTTTTGTTGATTATGTCTCTTTTCCCAATTTCATCAAGAGTAGGTAAAAAAGAATTGTAATTCTGTTTTTTATTCATGATTTCGTGCTTTGATAATCCTAACAGATTGATTATCCCTACTCTTCCTGCCAATGACTCTGAAACGCCTTTCATAAGATGAAACTGTTGAGATCCGGTCAGCCAGAAAGTTCCTGATTGCCTGTTACTGTCAATCAGGATTTTAATATAAGGCAGTAATTCGGGTGCGTATTGAATTTCATCAATTAGTAAAGGGGGCGGGAATCTTTTAAAAAATAAGGCAGGATCGTTCTTTGCCAGATTTAAAATATCGGGATCATCTAATGTTATGTAAGTCCGTTTATCAGTGCTCAAATGTTTCAGTAAAGTAGTTTTGCCAACCTGCCTAGCGCCAATTAAAAGCAAAGCGGGAAACTGATTTGTAGCCTTATCAATATAATTTTCTAGAGTTCTTTTTGTGTACATTACCAGCTCCATTTTTTTATAAATATAACATATTTTAATCGTAATTGCAAGAAAAAACATCGGTTAATTCGCGACGACGCTGCAAAATAGCCGGAATAAATGTTTGAAGTCAGTAAAATCCGCGCGGATTATTTTATTGGAATGTTTACATTGAAAGAAAAATTTAGTATATTGAACAGAATTATGATGTAAGTACCGGAGATTGGCAAATGAAACCAAAACTAATATTTTTACTTCTAATCTTAACGGGGTTAGTCTTTGCCTCCGGGAAATACGCTCTCGTCATTGGCAATAAGGATTATGCCGTATCGCCGTTGAGAAATTCCCTTAATGATTCACAGGATATGGCCAACACACTCAAATCACTTGGATTTCAGGTTACATTAAAGAATAATGTGAATGACGTAAAAGGAATGGTAAGCGCTGTTAATGACTTTACCGGAAAAATGTCTAATCAGGGGCTTTTTGTGTTTTATTATTCCGGCCACGGTATTCAGCTGAACGGAAAAAACTATCTCGTTCCGACAGGGAAAACGATCAATGACGAAACTGACATTGAATTTGATTGTATGGATATTGACCGACTATTGTCAAAGTGCGAAGCATATTCCAACAATACGAATATAATTATTCTCGATGCCTGCCGCGATAACCCTTTTGCTTCATCTTCCCGCTCTGTCAGCAAAGGTCTTGCTGTAGTTGGAAAGTCTCCGGGCGGGACATTGATCGCATATTCCACAAGCCCGGGGAAGACAGCTTCAGACGGCACAGGGCGAAACGGGTTATATACTCAGGAACTGCTGAAAGCTATAAAAAATGAAGGACTTCCGGTTGAAGAAGCGTTTAAGGAAGTGCGCCGTAATGTTAAACAGATTTCGGGCGGTACTCAGGTACCATGGGAAACTTCCAGCCTTGAGACAACGGTAAGCTTTTCAGGAGCATTAGTTTCAGCTGCTCCGATGACGATAAACACGAAGCCTCAGAAAATAACTCCTCAATATCTTGAGTCTGAAATAGAAAGGGATAGCGGCAACATGATCTTTGTGCAGGGTGGCACATTTCAGATGGGCAGTAACGAGAATAACGACGAAAAACCCATACATAGCGTAACCGTAGGGGATTTTTATATAGGAAAAACCGAAGTTACTCAAGCTCAATATCAGGCAGTAATGGGTAAAAATCCGAGTAATTTTAAAGGTGAGAATTTGCCGGTGGAACAAGTTTCGTGGAGCGATGCAGTAGAATACTGCAAAAAGTTGAGCCAAAAAGAAGGAGTAGAATACAGGTTGCCGACCGAAGCTGAATGGGAGTTTGCAGCAAGAGGTGGGAATAAAAGCAGGAATTATACATATAGCGGTTCTGATAATTTAAACGATGTAGCCTGGTACAGTTTAAATTCTGGTGGTTCGACCAAAGCTGTCGGAGGCAAACAACCCAACGAGCTTGGTATTTTCGACATGACAGGCAATGTTTGGGAGTGGTGTTCTGACTGGTTTTACAGTGACTATTACAACAACAGTCCAAGCAATAATCCTACAGGACCTAGTTCGGGTGCTTCGCGCGTTTTACGTAGCGGTAGTTGGAATCACTATCCTGCGTACTGCCGCATTACATTTAGAGGAAATAACAACCCCAATTTCATAGGTTATACCTACGGATTTCGTGTAGTTAGTGTTCCATAGTTACATTCGGTTAATCCTATACAGCATTGTGCAAAAAGAAAACGAGCTGGAATCCTGAAAATACGGCTCGGGTGACAGGGAAATGAGAAATGCCTTGACTAATTGATCATAGTTTTGTAAATTTAACAATAAAAGTTAAATCTGCAAAAACAAAGTGAAGAAATGATAAAAAGAGCTTTAGAACAGAAACTTAGAGATGCAGTAAAGAAGTATCCCGTAATTACTTTGACGGGTCCGCGGCAGTCAGGCAAGACTACGCTGCTGAAATATGTTTTCCCCGATTTCGATTATATTAGCCTTGAAGATCCCGACAGCAGAAAATACGCGTATGACGACCCGAGAGGATTTTTGTCTCAATACAGAAATGGCGTGATAATTGACGAAGCCCAGAGAGTTCCCGATCTATTTTCATACATTCAGGGTATAGTCGATCAAGAGAAAAAAAATGGGATGTTCATACTGTCCGGTTCTCAGAATTTTCTCCTGCTGGAAAGTATATCGCAGTCATTGGCAGGCAGAGCGAGCATTTTCTACCTGATGCCTTTTACAAAGAGAGAACTTGAAGGGGGCAAACCGTTAGTATTAGATGCGAATGATATAGAAAGCAGATCACTCAATGATAAATTTGATATTTATCAGTCAATATATACAGGATTCTACCCGAGAATACACGATAAAGGCCTTGAGCCGCAGGAATGGCTGAGTGATTATTTTCAGTTATATGTCCAGAGGGATGTAAGGTCAATTATAAATGTTGGAGATATTAACCTGTTCACTGATTTTGTTAAATTGTGTGCGGGAAGGGTCGGTCAGCTTTTGAATTTATCCTCACTCGCTGCAGATTGCGGCATAAGCAATATGACGGCTCAGAGGTGGCTTTCTATTCTTGAAACAAGTTTTATAACTTTCAGGCTGAACCCATATCATAAGAATTATTCAAAAAGAATTATTAAAAGCCCAAAACTGTATTTTTACGATTCAGGACTTTTATGTTACCTTCTCGGGATTAAAAAACCTGAAGATATAAGGTTATCTCCATACAGAGGAAGCATTTTTGAAAGCTACTGTATATCAGAGTTCATCAAATCTGCATACAACAGAAAAGAACTTCCATCTCTTTATTTCTGGAGGGATTCAACAGGGCACGAAGTGGATATGATAATCGAAGATGGTCAGAAGCTTATCCCAGTCGAAATAAAATCCGGAGAAACATTCAGCAGCAGTTTTCTTGACGGACTGCATTATTTTATAAATTTATCCGGAGGAGACGCAAAAGATGCTTTACTTATTTACGGAGGTAAGCAGAAAATGAAATATAAAGGTATCAGTGTTGTACCTTCATGCATGATCTGAAAATTTATAGAGAGAAGTGGAATAATTGAAAATATTTGCACATAACTTAATGTCTTATTAAATTGACGTAATTTAAACGGAGTGAAAAAATGAAAAACTATTTTCTTACAACACTTTTGATCTTAGTTACAGGCTTGTTCGCCGTTCAGTCTGTGGTTATAGAGGCAACCGGAACAGCTAGCATGGGCGACGACAAGACAAGAAAAGATACCATGAGCGAAGCTAAGGCTAACGCACTTCGAAATGCAAGCGAGAACGCGAGCACATTCATATCCTCTGAGACTACGATAAGAGATTATGTGATGGAAAAAGATCTTGTAGATGCGTTTTCGCAAGCTGTAGTTAAAGTTCTGGAAGAACTTAAGGGTGAGTGGATAAAGGACGATACAATGGGCGAAAGCTATAAGATCACTTTAAAGGTCGAAGTAACACCGAAAGAGATCAAAGACAGCCCGAAAAAAGCTGAAATGGCAGAATCTCCGACAGCTCCACTTGCCGTCAGATTATGGACAGATAAGGATAAAACGGACTATAAAGAAGGCGAAAAGATAAGTTTATTCATGAAAGGCAACAAGCCTTTCTTTGCAAGGGTGGTATATGTTCAGAACGACGGTACTCAGGTTCAAATACTGCCTAATCCGTTCAGAAAAGACAACTACTTCGAAGGTGGAACGGTCTATTCGCTTCCGTCGGGAAAAGATCAGTACGATCTGACCGTCAGCCCGCCCTTCGGTTCAGAGAAAATAATAGTTTATGCAAGCACAGGCGAGCTTGGAGATGTGAAGGTCGAGAATGCGGGTTCTGTATATACTGTCGGAGAAAAACCTGAAGACACAGGCGTGAAAACCAGAGGGATCAAGATCACAAAAAAAGAAGGAAAAAGCTCAAAAGCTGCTGAATTTGATGAGCAGGTTTTAGAGATAAAGACAAGAAAATAATATTATTCCAGATACTTAAAAAATCTTTTCCATCTGAAACTGCCGTCAATATCCTTTGATGCGTAAACTATAACGGCTTTGCCGATGATCTCATTAGTGTCAACATATCCGAAATCTCTCGAATCATAGCTTGTCAGATAATTATCTCCAAGCACGAATAGTTTTTCTTCAGGCACTACAAATGTATCGTAGAAAGAGCCGTCTTTGATCTCTATTTCTGTAGTGTCGTTCTGAGCATATTCAGGGTCATAAGCGAGAATTCCGTCCACAAAAATGTTATCATCGATCATAGTTATCGACTGACCTTCGACAGCGGCTACTCTTTTCACAAGATCGTTCTCGCATTCGGGATGATTGTTTTTGCGTATGACCACAATATCACCCTGCCTGATATGCCTGAGGGGAGGAATTTTTGCAGATGGTATTGAAAAACTGTAATTAATGAAGGGGACATTTATTCTGTTCGGCGTATGTGTTCCGAATACGAGCCTGTTTATCAGTATGAAATCTCCCGGAAGCAGGGTTTCTGACATTGATGCTGATGTTACTTTGTAAAAATCGAAAACTACAGCCTTGCTTATGAGAATAGCAAGCAGGATAAAGATAAATATTATGTATTTTGACTTATTCATCCACCTTTAAAAGAGCTAAAAATGCTTCCTGGGGCAGTTCGACCGATCCTATCTGCTTCATTTTCTTCTTGCCTTTCTTCTGTTTTTCGAGAAGCTTTCTTTTCCTTGAGATATCTCCTCCGTAGCATTTTGCGAGTACGTCTTTTCTTAAAGCCTTAACTGTTGATCTTGAAATTATCCTCGAACCGATAGCGGCCTGTATAGCGCAGTCGAACATCTGGCGGGGAATGATGTCTTTCAGTTTTCGGCAGATGTTCTCGCCGTAGTGATATGCTTTATCTTTATGTATTATTGCGGCAAGGGCATCGACTTTCTCACCGTTCAATAGAATATCAAGTCGTACCATTTCTGTCGGCTGATATCCGGCGATCTCGTAATCGAAAGATGCGTAGCCTCTGGAAATTGATTTCAGCTTATCAAAGAAATCAAATATCACTTCAGAAAGCGGAAAATTATATTTTAGAACTACTCTGGTCTCATCGATGTAATCCGTGCCTATGTAAATGCCTCTCCTTTCCAGAGAAAGCTTCATGATCGGCCCGATATGCTCGGTCAGAGTAATTATCTGAGCTTTGATGAAAGGTTCTTCGACTCTCTGAATGTTTTTACTCATGTCGAAGTCTTTAGGATTGTTCACGACTTCCATTTCGCCTGATGTCAGATAAACATTATATGTAACGTTAGGGAATGTATTTATTACTGACATATCGTATTCGCGCTCTAGTCTTTCGTGGATTATCTCCATGTGAAGAAGCCCGAGATAGCCGACCCTGAATCCGAATCCCAGCGCTGTAGAACTTTCAGGAGTATATACAAGAGACGAGTCGTTGAGCTTCAATTTCTCGAGCGAATCTTTCAGATCGTCGTAATCTTCAGTACTGACAGGGAACACGCCTGAATAGACCATAGGTTTAATATCCTGATACCCGGGAAGGGGAAGCTCCGCCCCGTTCTTTGCGTATGTAACAGTATCGCCGACCTTAATGTCCCTGGCATTCTTTGTTCCTGTGATAAGATATCCGACCTCGCCTGCCGACAGTTGGTTGCGTTTGAACCTGTCCAGCTTTAAGATGCCGATCTCTTCGACCTCGAAAGGCATGTCCTGATTGAACATTTTAATTTTATCGCCCTGCCTGATTGTGCCGTTTACGAGCTTGATATATGCGACTGCGCCCCTGAACTGATCATACATTGAGTCGAAGATCAGAGCCTGTAGGGGCTGTTCGTCTTTTCCTTTGGGCGGTGGGATAACGGCAATGATCTTTTCCAAGAGATCGTCTATTCCTACTCCTGTTTTTGCGGAAGTGTAAACTATTTCAGAATCTACGCATCCGATAAGATCTTTGACCTGCTTAGCCACGTGTTCAGGCTGGGCTGCAGGAAGATCTATCTTGTTTATGACCGGAATGATCTCGAGATCATGCCCCATCGCAAGATAAAGATTGGAAAGCGTCTGAGCTTCAACTCCCTGAGAAGCGTCAACTACCAGGATCGCTCCTTCGCATGCCGCGATGCTTCTTGAAACCTCATAAGTAAAGTCAACGTGCCCGGGAGTATCAATAAGGTTAAGAATGTATGTTCTGCCGTCTTTTGCTGTATAATTCATCGTTACGGCGTGTGACTTGATCGTAATACCGCGCTCCTGCTCGAGATCCATGTTGTCGAGGGTCTGGTTTCTCATTTCGCGGCTGGTTAGAGTTCCCGTCTGTTCTAGAAGCCTGTCGGCAAGAGTTGATTTGCCGTGATCAATGTGCGCTATTATGCAGAAATTTCGTATATGGTCTTTCATCTTGTCTCTTTTTTATAATTTCCGCGCGAAATATATATTTTTTAATCGTTAATGTCAACAAACAAAAAGGGCTGCGTCCGCAGCCCTTTTTGCCGAATAATTAATAACTGATGCTATTTTTTTAAAGAGCTTTTTACAGCGTTCTCTGTGCTGTGATGTTCCAAATGCTTTTCTTCGTATATTTTGGTAATGACCGATCCGTCCTTGTTTATCGTTACAAGAGTTCTTTTACCGCAGCTTCCGCAGCCCATGTACTTTTTTTCGGGAGATTTATGAAGCTCTCCGATGTCCGCGCCGCACGAGGCGCACTTGATCCTTACCTTGTCTTTCATCATGATAAGACTCCTTCTTTGATTTTGGCGTTAGATATTTATTAAAATATCCGGTCATATTAATATAATACAAAAATAAACTGTCAAAAAAAAGCACAATCTTTAGAAAAGTTTATTCAAAATAAAGGATAGTTCTTTCTGTAAGGACCTGAGGTATACCTACTTTCTTTTCAAAACTAACCCTTTTAATCCAGTTGCCTGTCTTGTCGTATTCATAAGTGTATTTTATAATCTGTTCGGGATTATTGCAGGTTTCTTCAATAATATTTCCCGCTTCATCGTATTTAAACTGTGTTATAACGGCTTTAGGATCATCTTTAATCCCTGAACCCTGTTCAGTTCTTTTCACGTTAACATCGAATTTTTCCCATGAAATATTCTCGACTCCGTCAATTTTATAATAATCTTTCACAGTAAGATTTCCTGCGGGATCTTTTTCATAAACGAACTTGTGACTGTCTGTCAGTTCGCTTTCCGAATTGTAAAAATTCTCTTCGGTTTTATTTCCGTTCTCGTCATAAGCGTATAGTTCGACCCTTGAAACACTGCCGTCTGAATTGTATTCGCACGCTTCAGTCAGTTTTCCGCCCGAGTATTTATATTTGTACTTACTTTCAAGTATTCCCAAAGAATTATATACAGTCTCTTCAATGATGCATCCCTTATTATCATAGCTGATCTTCTTCGAGTTGTCAAGTTTTCCTTCGGCATCAAAAATATTTTCGATTTTATTTCCGCTGTTGTCGTAAATATTCCTCTTTGAGCTAAGAATTTTTCCGTCGCTGCCGAAATTCTGCTCCTCTCTGATCATTCCCGTAGGTTCAAAAATTATTATGGTGCTTTTTCCTGTTTTTAATCCCTTGTGTATTTCACCGAATTTATCCTCCGCTTTGTAGGATATCTCGGAAACTGATCTAACGCTTCCCCTGAGACCTAGAGAGCTAAGGTCGGTTGTGAAGGATTCGGCCGGTACAGAAGGCAGTACATTAGATGTATCAATGCTAAAAGAATCTAACATTGATTCGCTGAAAATAAAAGTGTCGATCTCGCATGTGTCGGCTATAAGAGAATCGACTTTCATCGTGTCGATGACAATCATAACAGGTTCTGGAACAGATGTTTCTGCCGGCTTGACCTGTTCTTCATTTTTTGAGCAGGATATGATTGCAATCAACGCCAAAACCAGCGCAATGAACGAAATGATATTTTTTTTCATAACAACTCCCCCAAGAAATTAAACAGATTCATACACAGTGTATAATAAATAAAAGATATCCTTATGTCAAATAAATCATTTCGAGATTATCCGCACGAAAAATGCAGCTCCGATCAGAGCGGTAATTATACCGACCGGAATTTCGACCGGCCACAGAACTGTTCTTGATATCAGATCGCAGACAAGAAGAATAACGGATCCTGTCATAAGCGAAGCAGGCAGCAGTATTCTGTAGTTCCTTCCGAAGTAATTTGATGCTATATGCGGCGCGATAATTCCTATGAAGCCTATCGGCCCTGTAAAAGATACTATCGTGCTTATCATTAAAGACGAAACGACGAAAAGGTATTTTCTCGATCTTTTAATATTCACGCCTCTGGAAACAGAGATCTCCTCACCTATAAAAAGAAGGTTAAGATCGTCTCTGAACCTGTATATTATCAGAAATCCGGCAGCAAATACTAAAAATGCGAAAAGGACTGAGTTCATTCCTACAATATCAAGTCCGCCCATTGTCCAGAGCGTAATCCTTACCGCATTTGCCTGATCGGTCAGGTACTGAATGAAAAGTATCAGGCCGGAGAAGAAGAAATTTATAACGACCCCGGTCAGGATCATAGAGTTCGGATTGAATTTTCCGGATCTCAATGAAGCGGCATAAACGATAGCTACTGACAATAGTGACCCAATGAATGCGGATAATGATATTAAAGACATTCCGAGAAAACCCGTGAGCGGAATAAATGAAATAAGTACTGTAACTCCGAATGAAGCTCCGCTTGCCGTTCCGAGAGTGAATGGAGAAGCTATCGGGTTTCTGAACAGCGACTGAAAAACAGCTCCGCACAAAGCAAAAGTTCCGCCCGCAAGCACCGCCATAAGAGCTCTCGGCAGCCTGATTTTAAAAATGATGTCTTCGAAAATGTCCGATGAAAAAACGCTGAAAACCGAAGCTATGTCAGAACCTAACGCGATATTCAGAACGAACGAAACCGCCAGAACTGCACTAAGTATCATAAAATTCTTTCTTTTTGATCTCATAGTCTTACCAGCACAGGTTTTCCGTCACCGGGATTGTTTAATGTCGTGAATTTTATGCCGAACAGGCTGCTGATATCATCCGAATCAACCTCATTCGAGTTTTTAACAAATTCGATATGCCCGTTCTTTAGCGCTATTATTCTGTCGGAATATTTTAGGGCGTCATTCAGATTGTGAGTCACAATAATAACCGAAATTTCTCGTTTTTTGTGGATATCGAAGATGAGCGAGCTTATCTGATCGTCGAAATATGGATCGAGATGAGTGACCGGTTCGTCAAAAAGAATTATCTCAGTATCCTGGGCAAGAGCCGAAGCGATAGCTACCCTCTGTCTTTCCCCTGAGCTCAGCTCATTTATTTTTCTTTTAGCGAACTGTAAAGTCATTGTGACCTTCATGCTCTCCTTAGCTATCTCCCTGTCTTCTCTGCTTATACCTGTAAATGCCGAAAAATATGGATATCTGCTGAAAAGAATGAATTCATCAACTGTAAATTCGTTCGGCTCAAGCTGACCGATATAAGTTATTTTTTTAGCTAGGTCTTTCTGTGAGTACCAGGAGATGTTTTTCCCGAATATTGAGATATCACCCGTTGTTGCACCGGTTATCCGGCATAACGATTTAAGAAGCGTGCTTTTTCCGGCGCCGTTGGGTCCAATAACAGATATGTATTCCCCTTTTTTAACCGAAAAGCTTACCGAGTCAATTATTTTCTGACCGTCAATAGCTATGGACAGATTTTTTGCGACTATCATTTCATAAACCTCACTATCAATATCTCCGCACAAACAATCAAAGCTAGCGAGATCAGAAAGAAGATCTTCAGATCTTTGTTTTCAAATGAGATTAGAACAGGATCATCAGATGTGCGGTCGGAAAGTACTATTGTTGAGAATCTGTCCTTTAAGAGCTGACTGTTGTCAGTATAATCTTCCCTCTCATAATTCACAGATGCCGTCTTTTCATAGGCACCGTCCCCGCTGTAGATCTTATAAAATCCCGGTTTTTTTAATATGAATCTTTTTATCAGCTCGTCTTTGTTCCTGTCAAGTGCTTTAGCCTGTTCCACAGCATAAAAAAAGTCATCTGAAATGATCTGATCTCCGACTGTCTTTGAATCCGATCTGTCAATTTCCGACCCGGCAAGATATATAAATGAATTAAGCAGCAGAGGTACCGATATTCCGTTCGACATTATGTTGGAACTGCTTTTATCGAGACCGCAGGCCAGGAAGAAAATTCGTCCCCGGCCAAGTTTTTTTTCTATCAGAACAGGGTCATTCCCGGAAATAATGATATTCTCCCATCCGGCTTTGCGGGACAGCTTATAATACTGATATATCTCGACGCTTCCGACTCTTGAAAAACCATCGGTAAATACATTGCTGAATACCGGATGAGCTGTATTTGAAAGATTTATACCCGCGAAAGAATCCTCCTTTTTTTCATACCCCTTAATCTCCGGAAATTCGAGGGACGGTATAAGCCCCGTATTATAATCGTTGAGGTTCAGCTTGTCAGACGCAACGAAGTAAGCCGATCCTCCGTTCGAAATATAATTTTTCAGACCTGATACAGTAAAAGGATTTATGAAAGACATCTCCAAAAAAAAGATCATGCTGTAATCACTGAATTTAACCGAGTTTAATAATTTAGGATCTTTTATATCGGGAATAAATAATGAATCCTCGCCTGTTCTGAGAAGAGCTTTGACGCTTCTTAATACTTCAAAACTATTTTCATCACTTAAGATCAGCATTTTCTTTTTTGTCATGGGCGGAATAACGAAATTATAGGTGTCATTAAGCTTATTGCCTTTTTCGTCCCTTATCACAGCCGACAGATTGGCACCGGAATTGAGAGTTTCGCTGAGTTCGATCCTGATTTTAACCGGACCGGCATTTTCAAAAACCATCTCACGGGAATATATTTTCTTTCCGTCTTGGAACAGGTCAAGCACTGCAGTTCCTGTTTTTTTTGAGGATAAATTCAAAAAAATGAATTTTCTTTCTGAGATCTGAACGGAATCAATTGAAATATCTTCAACGCTTTCTGAATTTTCATAGATTACAGCTTTTTTTAAATATCCGGTCTTACTTTCAGAGGTTTCTGAAAAAGGAAGATATCCGTCGGTAACCGCAAGGAGTATCTGATTATTTCCGTTCTCACTTACAAAAAGCGAATCTGCAAAAGCGGTTATATCCGACATATTCCTGTTCTTTCCGTATATCTCAACGGAGTTAAGATATCTGACGGCATCTTCTGTATTTCCTTTGAATCTTTCTTCCGGATCCGATGTCAGGATATGGACGGTCGAATTTTCAGGAAGACCGATTATGGTTCTGATAAGCAGATTTCTAGAATTCTCCGCTTTTGTTTCCCCGTCAAAAACATCCGCCATCGATGAGCTCGTGTCGAAAAAAACTGCCGCGACAGTTCTTTTTGAAATGTCAAAACCGGTTCTGTCCCCAACAAAAGGCGATGCGAAGATCATTATGAGCGCAAGCAGAAGAAGCGTTCGCAGGATAAGCAGTAGAATGTCCTTCAACCGGGTTCTTCTGTTAGCTTTCTGAGTTATGTCTTTAAGCAGAAAGAGCGAGCTGAATATCATTTTTTTAGGTTTTTTTCTGAATATCAGATAGATGATCAGAGGAAGTGCTGTCAGCGGAAGAAGATAAAGGTATTGAACGTTCTCGAAATACATACCGTTTCATTTTTTTCTGAATTTAAGCTAAGAAAGGGAAAAAAACAACAACGTAATGATTTTTTTAATTAAAATTAGATAAAAAAAATCTTGTTAAAACAAAATATCGTAAATATATTTGCGTCTCTTGTAATGAAAAGCATGGAGTTAATCATATGAGCAATGAAAGAGATTTACTTGATCTGAAGACAAAAAACGAACAGGCTGAACTCGGCGGCGGTATCAAAGCCATAGAAAAACAGCACGCAAAAGGCAAACTGACAGCGAGAGAAAGGGTCAACATTCTTCTCGACAAGGACAGTTTCGAAGAGATCGACAAATTGCGTACACATTCCTGTACAGAGTTCGGAATGGAGAAAAAGAAATTCTACGGCGACGGAATGATAACCGGCTACGGAACGATCCACGGAAGGCTTGTTTTCGTTTACTCGTTCGATTTTACTGTGATCGGCGGAACATTATCGAAGACAGTAGGTGAAAAAGTCGCCAAAATAATGGAAATGGCAGCAAAAGTCGGCGCACCCGTTATCGGCATCAACGATTCGGGAGGAGCAAGGATACAGGAAGGAGTCGATGCTCTTGCAGGCTATACCCACATATTTATCAAAAACATTTTATATTCAGGAGTTATACCTCAGATAAGCGCGATCGTCGGGCCATGTGCAGGAGGCGCTGTTTATTCTCCTGCTCTAACGGATTTTATATTCATGGCCAGAAAAACATCTTATATGTTCCTTACCGGACCGAAAGTGGTCGAGGAAGTAACCCATGAAAAAGTTACAGATGAAGAACTCGGAGGAGCTGACGTTCACGGAAAGAAAAGCGGCGTTACCCATTTTACTTGCGATAACGAGCAGGAACTTTTCGAAGGGATAAGAACGCTTGTCAGCTACATTCCGCAGAATAATACTGAAGAATCACCTACAGAAGCCTGCTCGGACGATCCGTCAAGACTCTGCAGGGATCTTAACACGATAATTCCAGACAATCCGAACAAGCCTTACGACATGAAGGACATCATACAGAAAGTCGTCGATAACGGGGTTTTCTTTGAAGTTCAGAAAGACTGGGCGCAGAACATTCTTGTCGGATTCTCAAGGCTCAACGGCAAAAGCGTCGGAATAGTCGCCAATCAGCCTAAAGTAATGGCCGGAGTTCTCGACAGCAATTCATCAGTAAAAGGCGCAAGGTTCGTAAGGTTCTGCGATGCTTTCAACATCCCTATTATAACTTTTGAAGACGTTCCCGGATTTTTACCCGGTACCGCACAGGAATTCGCAGGGGTAATAGATCACGGCGCTAAACTCCTTTATGCTTATGGCGAAGCTACGGTACCGAAGATAACCGTTATCACAAGAAAAGCCTACGGCGGCGCATACTGTGTAATGAACTCAAAACAGCTTAGAGGCGACATTATATATGCATGGCCTTCAGCTGAAATAGCCGTAATGGGAGCAGAAGGCGCAAGCAAGATCGTGTTCGCCAAAGAGATCTCCGAAGCTGCGGATCCCGAAGCTGTCCTAAAACAGAAAGTAGAAGAATATAAAGAAAGATTCGCAAATCCGTATGTAGCCACCGACAAGGGATTTATCGACGGCGTGATCGAACCTGAAGTCACTAGATTTAAAATAATAAAAGCTCTCGAAATGCTCAAAAATAAAAGGGAAACGAATCCGCCAAAGAAACACGGAAATATACCTCTGTAAATGAAAACGCTGGTAAATCAAAGGATCAGTATGGCAAGATTTATATACATTATAATTTTCGCGGTTATGTCGGCCGGCCTGTTCTCTCAGGAAGATCAGAGCATAACAGGATCAGAACAGGTTCAGGATCAGTCTGTGAGCGACAGTATAATATTCAACAATTATACGGACGAAGAATTCAAGATAGCCGTCTTCAAAACAATCCAGAACAGCAACCTCACAAACCCGAAGCTATTTTTGAAAACTCTTGAAGAAGTAAGAAGAGGGAAAGTTGAAAAGAAAGAAAGAGAGTACGGAATAGATAATATCAGCAAGGAGTTTTCGTCAGGTTTGAACGGATGGACGATCACACTGAGCGGTATGCTCGTGGTATTTGTAGGCCTGATCATGATACTTATCGTAATTCATATATTCAATTTCTTTTTTAAAGACAAAACCGTAAAAAAATCTGCTCCGGCTTTTGAGCCGGTAAAAATCGACTCTGAAATCAAGATAGCAGAAGAAGAAATACCTGAAGATCACATTGTTGCTATAGCTACAGCAGTTGAGCTATATAAAAAACTTTACCTTACTAATTCGATGTCGCGTCTGACGTTCAAACAGAATGATAAAAGCGTCTGGAGATCGGTCAATAAACTTGGTTTAAGATAAAATTTAAAGGATAGTAAAATGAAGGAATTAAAGCTCGATATCAGCGGCAAAGAATATACTGTAGGTATAGAGGAATTCAATGCTCATAAAGCAGTGATATCCGTTGATGGGAGAAAATATAATGTCGGACTTAAAGATCTGGGTGAAGAATTAAAGATCGAGACTGTTCAGAAATCAGGTGTTTCTGCAGCTGCTGCGGCTCCTTCACAGTCCCAAAGCGTACAGGTCTCGTCCGGATCAGGTTCAGGCAGTCATGAAGTTCTCGCGCCGCTTCCCGGTCTGATACTCAATGTTCTGGTGAAAACCGGTGATACTGTAAAATCCGGTCAAAAGATCATGATTATGGAAGCGATGAAAATGGAAAACGATATCAACGCCACTAGAGACGGAAAGATAAAAATGATAAACGTAAAGAACGGCGACAATATTTCCGAAGGTGATATACTGGCCGTTATTGAATAAAACTATAAGAAAAAAAAATGAATACCTTAATACAGCTCCTTGAAAACACTGGTTTCGCTTCTCTCAGTTTTGATAATGTGATAATGATTATAGTGGGTGCGCTGGCTATTTATCTGGCTATCGCCAAAAATTACGAGCCGCTTCTTCTTCTTCCCATAGGTTTCGGCGTTATCGTAGGTAACATGCCGTATATGGCAGGTCTTCCGGTCGGCGTTTACGACAGTTTGGCGACAGGCAATCCGCAGAACAGCGTTTTCAGCCTGTTCTACTGGGGAGTAACTTCGGGGATATTCCCGCCTCTGATCTTTCTCGGAATAGGAGCGCTGACCGATTTCTCCGCTCTAATTTCGAACCCGAAATACCTTCTTCTCGGAGCTGCCGCACAAATAGGCATTTTTCTGACTTTTATTGTAGCACTTACTCTGGGTTTCAACTATTATGAATCGGCTTCTATCGGCATTATCGGCGGTGCGGACGGCCCTACCTCAATATTTCTTTCATCCATACTCGCGCCGAAACTTCTCGGTCCGATCGCCATCGCGGCATATTCTTATATGGCTCTTGTTCCAGTAATTCAGCCGCCTTTCATGAAGCTTCTTATTACAAAAAAAGAAGCTCTGATCAGGATGAAAACACCGAGAAAAGTATCTAAAAGAGAAAAGATATTATTTCCGATAATCACTTTTATGGTGGCTGCTCTGATCGCGCCCGGATCGATCACCCTAGTCGGAATGCTGATGCTCGGTAATCTTTTAAAAGAAAGCTGCGTTACAGAAAGACTTGCTAAAACCGCCGGTAATGCTGTTCTGGATACCGCGACTATCATTCTTTCTTTTTCCGTAGGCGCTAGCACACAGGCATCGACTTTCGTTACAAAAGAATCACTTCTCATATTCTTCCTCGGACTGGCATCATTCTGTCTTGCTACAATGGGAGGGTTACTGTTCGCCAAATTCATGAACCTGTTTTTAAAGGAAAAGATAAATCCGCTTATAGGAGCGGCAGGCGTTTCCGCAGTACCAGATTCAGCACGGGTAGTCCATAATTACGCTCAGGAAATAGACAAGTCGAACTTTATTCTTGCTCACGCAATGGGTCCGAATGTGGCCGGTGTTATAGGATCGGCAATTGCAGCGGGTGTTTTTATAGCTATGTTCCCGCACTAGTATCGTTAACGGGGGCAGGTCTCAAAGCCTGAACAAAATGGATAGCTTTTACACTCAATTGATTTCTTAGAAAATACGCGTTAAGATGGTCAACGCATTCAAATGAAGAGCATGCTATGTAAGAGTAACCTTTGATGCCGTTCATTTCGCAGAAATCTCTTGTTATCTGATCTCTAAGTCCCGGATTCGACCTGTCAAGAAGCTCCGTGCTCCCGCAGTAATCATGAGTAAATTCAGGTATTTTTGTATAATCCGAATAGATATTTTTTATGAAATTTTCATAAACCTTAAAATCGCCGCATTTGGGGCATGAATGGAAAATTATTGAATTCTCATATTCGGGGATCACCTGAATTTTATTCTGCAAAAGAAAATCGAGCCAGTTCAATACAGGAAAACGGAATTTTGGTTCTTTACCCGAATCGGATCTTTCTTTAAAAGCGATCACGGCATCAGAACATAAACTGACTATGCAGTTCAATCCAATGAGCTGATTATAGACTTCAGCATTTTTTTTAAGAACATTTTCAGATTTTTTTAAAAGTCCTTTATACGAAAGGGGATTTCCGCAGCAGACCTGTTCTTTAGGGATAAGAGTTTCAATACCGTTAGACCTCAGGATCATCACGAATCTGTCGGCAGCTTCGGGATATAAATATTTGCCGCCGCAGCCTGTGAACAGAGCTGTCCTAATGTCTCTGCCGTTATTTAGCTTATGACGGATACCCATTTCAAAAAAGTTTCTTCTAGCAATAGAGGGGATGTCTGTTACAGGGCGTAATTTTGCGGATCTGCCCATGAACCTGCCTATAAAATTAAGCTTGTTATTTTTATATATCAATTTTCTGAAAAGCCCGGTCGCTGAAAAGAACATCTCTGATGTAGCGTGCTTATGCGAGAAAAGCCCTTCAGTGAAAAAAGTAATGATGTCAAACATCCAGTTTCTGTTTCTGATCCTGTTCTTCGCGTATCTGATAATGCTGAAGTATTCTACTTCTGCCGGACAGTATCTCAGGCACTGTCTGCAGTTAAGACAAACGGACAGGAGGTTTTTCATCTCGGAAGAAGGATGAAGCTCTTCGTTCGCAAGACCTTTGATCAGATTGATCCTTCCCCTGGTGGAATAGATCTCCTCACCCGTGTATTTATAGGCAGGACAGATGATCCTGCAGTTGCCGCAGTTCGTACATTTATCGATCAGATCGGTCAGATATTTATTATTCTGCTCTTTCAAAAAAACCTCTTATAAAACCGGCAATATCTAAACTGTTCAGCTCTGAATCGTAAAAACTCAGATCTATGTCCAGATAATAAATACCTGTTTCACGTACTAACTCCGGCGGGAGTTTAACAAAATCCTTATACGTGGTTATGATCATGTCCGAATCTTTTTTCAGTTTCCTAAGAGCTTCAAAATCGCTGACTGTGTAAAAATAGTGATCACTGAATGTTATTTTACTGATCACCTGATTCTGTCTGAACAGATCTAAAAAAGACCGGGCGTCTGCTATTCCGCAGAAAAGTGATATTTTTTTATCTTTTATAGAATCGAACGTAGCTTCTTTTGTTCCGTTTGAGATTTTTGACGGTTCCATTTTCGAAACAAGAATATTTTTACCGTATTTTTTAAGACGGGTTATCTTTTCTTTCACAGAAACGGAGCGGATATCATTTACTTTTGAGAGTACGATCAGATCGCATTTGTATAATCTTGATACGTTGTCCCGTAAGATTCCGGACGGCAGAAGCAGCCCGCATCCCAAAAATCTGCTCTCGTCGATCAGGACAATGTCAAGGTTCTTTCTAATTTTTCTATGCTGAAAAGCGTCATCCAGAACAGCGATGTTAAAGCCATTTCCGAAACTGTTTACGGCTGACAACCTGTCTTTATCGCAAACAACAGGTACGCCTGTTTTTCTGAATATGGTAATAGGCTCGTCGCCGGATTCTGAAGCAGTGGATTTTTCGTCGATCATCAGTCTGCCGGAGCTTTTTCTTCCGTAACCGCGAGTTACTACAAATGGTTTAAAACCGTTATTTTTCAATGCATTAACTATCGCTATCACCGTCGGCGTTTTACCCGTACCGCCTGCAGTGATGTTCCCGACAGAAACCGTAAAGATATCTGCCGTATATGGTTTTAAGATTCCAATATCATAAAAAAAATGCCTAACAGTCACGACCATCCAGTATATGATCGTAAAAGGTAAAAACAGGATGACCAGGATTATCCCGATGTATTTATTTTCCGTGAACAGCATCTATAAACTCACCTTGAAACGAACCAGTCAAGTTCAGCTACGATAGAACCTATATAAATTTTTGTTTCCATTTTAACCGGCATTTTCTTTTTGTCTGCAGTCAGCCATACCATCACTTTTCCGTCTTTTTTAAAAATTCCGCCGTCAGCCATCACGGGCTCGACAACGAAACATTTAAATTTTCCTGCAGGTACTTCAACGGTCTCTATTTTATGAACGATGACTTTTATATCATAAACTTTTTTATTGTCCGTAGCCGGTATTATTATCTCATCACCGATCTTCAGATCTTTCGTTCTGACATAAAATAGAGCTGAAAGAGGGTCCATTACATTTTCAGGTATGTTTATAACTGCGCTTTTATTTTTTTTGCCTTTTCTCTCTCGGAAATAATAAGCCTTGTGTTCAGTCTGATCGTAATCGATATCTATATCAACTTCATAACTTCCTTCTCTTAACTGTTTTTCAAACTTGAGTGAATGGACTCTTTCTTTATCGAAGTATGACATGGTCCAGTCCCTGACCTTAAAGATCCAGTCGAAAGCCCGTCTTGATTTCGCGGTAGTTTTGAAGATAAAGCAGTCCCTTCCTTTGAAATTAATATCTTCAAGGACTTCTATTGTCGCATATCCTGCGAGCATTATCCCGTAGTTGACCTCGAAATGAAGATGTTCAGCATTTTTAAAAGGATACTCGATCTTTTTTGAAGCGCTTTCAGGAACAGACTGCTGCGGTATAACGGCCGCTGTAATAAAGATAAGTAATGAGTTGATAAGCATTTTCATGATAAGATCGCCCTGTTACCATCCGTTTTAATTATTTCGACGAGCTGCATTCCCGGATAAAGTTCTCTTTTCGTAAGAAATGATAAGATCATAGAAATGTTCAGGCCGGACACTGACATTATCCTTCCGCTGGCCGATGCTACTTTTCTCGATGCTATAAAACAGCTGCCGCCCGGAAAGTCTGTCGCTAGAATGTAAAATGAATCCGGATCTGATTCGGTAGCCGAACGTATTCTGCCGGCCAGTTCTGTGGTTGACAGATTCTCGTTCGATATGGCTGTTAGGCAGCCTGTTTCAAAGTCGCCGATTATTTTTCCTGCTACATCGATCAGTGCCGATCCGAGGAGACCGTGCGTAACTATGAGCATCTTGTTATTCATAATCTTTCTTTAAATACTGCGTAAGCCTTTGCTGATTCTTCATTTTTTTGAGAAGCAGTTTATTAAATTCTTTCCCAGCGTTGTAACCGTAAACCTTGAGATGAAGGTTAAGAGCAATAGTTTCCGCGATCACGGTTATGTTCTTTCCGGGAAATATCGGAAGTTTTATTCTGGGCAGATCTACATCAAGGATCTTGATAGAATCGTCCTCGATACCGAGCCTTTCGTATTCCACTTCCTTTTTCCAGTCTTCAAGCTGGATCACAAGCTCGACTCTTTTCTGCATCCTTATCGCTCTTGTTCCAAATATCTCTTTGACGTTCAGTATGCCCAGACCCCTTATTTCCATAAAAGGAGTATATCCCCCGCCGCTTTTCCCCATCAGAACGTTGTCATCTTTTTTCTGAAGTGTTACAACATCATCGGCTACAAGTCTGTGTCCCCTTTCCACCAGATCGAGAGCTATCTCGCTTTTTCCGATGCTGCTTCTTCCCATTATAAGAAGCCCAGTACCATAAACATCGACAAGTGTGCCGTGTATCTGTGTAGACGGCGCAAAATAATCGTCGAGATAATTGTTTACCGTTTCAAAAAGTTCATTGAAAGTTTTAGTACTCCTGAAAACGGGGATCTTTTTTTCAGAGCACAGATCTAAAAATTTCTGGTCTATTTTCTTTCTGCTGATTATGATGAAGGCGGGTACGGGAAAATCGCACAGCTTTTTAATGTCTTTGGTGTTCTTATCGCTAAACTGGTCGTTTATAAAGCTGATCTCGGTTTCTGACAGAAGCTGAAGGCACGCCCAGCTGAAATCCTTGAAATACCCGGTCAGGGCAAGTCCCGGTTTGTTTAATCCGGGGCGCTCTATCATGCGGGACTCGGAAAACGATATGTCTGTCATAGGTTTAAGCTTCAGCTCGTTCTGAACTTCCTTAAAGAAAATATTTACCGTCAGGCTTTTTTTCATAATACTAATACTCCTCTGAAGTATTCAACTGAAATTTAAACACGATCGATCCTTAAAACAACATAATAATACAAATAAAATAATAATTTTGGCTTTAACGGATAAATATGTTATATTTAACGCAATTTGGAGGTACTGAATATGGAAGAAGGAAAAATTAAAAAACTGAACGGTCTTTTTGATAAGATTATATCAGAGCTGGGTGAAGACAGCAAAAGAGAAGGTCTTGTTAAGACACCCTACAGAGCCGCGAAAGCATTCGCATTTTTGACCAAAGGATATCAAGAGGACATTGATAAAATTATCAACGGCGCTGTATTTTCGACTGATAATGACGATATGGTGATCGTAAAGAATATCGAACTTTATTCTCTCTGCGAGCATCATCTGCTTCCCTTTTTCGGAAAATGCCACGTGGCGTATATACCATCCGGAAAAGTTCTAGGCCTATCAAAGATCGCCAGGATAGTAGATGTTTATTCAAGAAGGCTGCAGATACAGGAAAATCTTGTGCGCCAGATAGCGGAAACGGTGATGAAATATACTTCGGCGGAAGGAGTCGGCGTTGTGATAGAAGCTCAGCATCTGTGTATGATGATGCGGGGCGTTGAAAAGCAGAATTCGGTTATGACGACCTCATGCATGCTGGGTAGCTTCATAGAGGACAGCGCGACCAGATCAGAATTTTTAAGTCTGATAAGGAAATAAAGAAATGAATCCTTCGTTAAAAAAAGCCGCGCTAATAACCGGCGGAGCGAAGCGGATAGGAGCTGGTATAGCTGTATCTCTGGCGGAATCGGGTTATGATATTGCGATCCAGTACAACACTTCTGAAAAAGAAGCCATAGCCACCCAAAAGGCGGTCAGATCGGCCGGAAGAAGCTGCTCAATATTCAAAGGCGATCTCAAGGACGTGCATTTTATTACAGAGCTCGTTAAAGCCGCATTTTCAGAATATCCGTATCTAAACGTGCTCGTAAATTCGGCATCTGTCTTTAAAAGATCAGAGATCAGAGAGACAACGCCCTCAGATTTTGACGAGATGACGGCCGTTAATTACAGAGCGCCGTTCTTTCTTTCAAAAGAATTCGCAAGATACTGCAGAGTAGGCAATATTATCAATTTTATGGATACAAAAACTTCAAAGTATCAGAATACATACACGTCATATATAATTTCGAGAATGGCACTACTGGAATTAACGAGGTTCGCCGCGCTTGAATTCGCGCCTTCTATCCGTTCAAATGGGATATGTCCCGGCCTTATTCTGCCCGGGAAATCGGAGGACGAGGAATATGTCAGAAGGCTCGAATCGAAAATACCGTTAGGAAAGAAGGGGAGTACGGATAATATTATCAGCACGGTTAAATTCCTGATTTCAAACGATTTCATCACAGGCGAGATCATTTACGTTGATGGCGGTGAAAGTTTAAAATAAGCGGAAAAGTTATGAAAATTACAGTAAAAGGGATCGAAATACAGGCAGTTATAGGTACTCAGCATCACGAAAGGAACAGTCATCAGAGGATCCTTGTAGACATCGAGTTCGACTATGATTCGGATAAAGCCGCCGGAACGGACAAACTGGAGTATGCTGCTGATTATTCGGCTATAGTAGCGGAAATTATCAGAACGGCGAAGGAGCAAAGGTATTACCTGCTTGAAACACTTGCGGAAAAAATCGTTGATCTTTTAAAAAGTTATCCCGTTATTAGATCAGGGTGGGTAACGGTAAAAAAGCCTTCAGCGATCAAAAATATCGAATATGTTTCCGCTGAAGCGAACTTTGATGCAAACAAATAGTTCAAACAAAGGCAAAATGCTTTGACTTGCGCTTTAAAATTGTTATATTTACGATCGTAATAAGGAGGTTACAATGAAAAAGTATTTTTTAATCGCTGCCGTATTTGCGGCTTTTACGCTTTACGGTCAGCAGAAGATCGGTTCGATCAAAGCTGGAATGTTCTTTCCTCAGGCCTGCGACGGAGGATTCGATCTCGGTGTTGAATACGGGCTTCATATCGATACGAATCTGGATGTTTCTCTAAGCCTTGACTGGTTTAAAAAGGAATTTGAAGACAAAGATGCGAAAGGCGAATATGAGGAAATTCCGGGTCTTTCGGCTGATGATCTTGTAAAATTAAGCAAGACTACAATATATGATTTTCCGCTTATGGTGGCCGTAACTGCAAAATTCCCTTTCAACGATAAAATTAAATGGTTCGCGACAGGAGCTTTGGGAGCGGAGATGCTGTACGCTTCATACAATACTTATAATCAGGATGACATAAGTGAGGAGTCTGAACTTGCTTTCGATTTCAACTGGAGGCTGGGCGGCGGTGCTATCTATAATCTCGGCCAGAGATCCGAAGTATTCGGTGAAATTGCGTATCATTATTCCAAACCGAGCTATGATTACGAGGACGATATAGGCGGAACCAGCATGACGGTAGAAAGAGAATACGACATGAGCGGAATACTTTCAAGATTAGGCGTAAGGTTCTTCTTCAATTAATAACTTTTTAAAAGGGTTAACACGATGAAATACGGCAATTTTTTATTTTCAAGCGAATCGGTAACGGAAGGACATCCCGATAAAATAGCTGATCAGATTTCGGATGCAGTGCTCGATGCGGCACTCAAAGACGATCCTTCGAGCAGGGTCGCAATAGAAACATTTGTAACTACAGGTCTTGTCGTGGTCGGCGGTGAAATGACCACAAAGACATACGTGGATATACCCGGTCTTGTCAGGAATACGATAAAGGAAATCGGATACGACCATTCATATAAAGGATTCGATTATAATACCTGCGGCGTGATCTCAACGATAGATCAGCAGAGCGGGGATATCGCTATGGGCGTAGACAGGGACGGTGCCGGTGATCAGGGAATGATGTTCGGATTCGCCTGCGATGAAACTCCCGAGTTCATGCCTCTTCCGATAGTAATGGCGCATAAACTTACTAAACAGCTGTCAAAATGCAGAAAAGATGGTTCGATCGGATTTTTAAGGCCTGACGGAAAGTCTCAGGTTACAGTAAATTATGAAGACTGGAAACCTGATTCGATCGATACGGTCGTGATCTCGACCCAGCATGATCCTCTTTTCGGCGGAGAAAAACCCACAGCGGCTCAGCTCAAGAAAGAGCACGCGGAAATTGAAAAGGAAGTTATAGAAAAAGTTATAAAACCCGTGATCCCGAAGAAGCTTGTTAAAGGCGATTATAAGATATATATCAACCCGACAGGCAGATTCGTAACCGGCGGGCCGATGGGAGACACGGGACTCACAGGCAGAAAGATCATTGTTGATACCTACGGCGGATACGCAAGACACGGAGGTGGAGCTTTCAGCGGTAAAGATTCCACTAAAGTAGACAGATCGGCCGCATACATGGCAAGATACATAGCCAAGAATCTAGTGGCTGCAGGATTCGCACAGAAGCTGGAAATACAGTTAGCTTATGCGATCGGAATTGCCGAGCCCGTTTCAATAATGGCCGAGACTTTCAGGACAGGAAAGATATCAGGCGAAGAGATCGTTAAACTTATAAGAAAGCATTTCGATCTGACACCGAAAGGGATAATTAAAAAGCTTGAACTGAGAAAGCCGGTGTTCAAAAAAACGGCAGCTTACGGACATTTCGGAAGGGACGGTTTTGCGTGGGAAAAACTTGACATGGTCGATAAACTTCATTCATAGGAAGGCAGATTGAAAACGGTCATTACCATATTGTTCTTGTTGAGTTCATTCGCGATGTATGCGGGAGAGTTCGATCTATTCGAGGAAACTTCATCTGTCGATCAGTCTATGTACAGGGATTATAAATTTAACAAATTCAGAACAGGCTATAGTTTTTATCCTCAGGATCAGAAGAAATTCGGGATAAGCTTTTCGAGGACACTGACTAAAAGGCTCGGATTCACATTTGAATACGGTCAGACTGATGCGGGAAATTCATTTTCGGAAAAGGCCGAGATAATTGGAGCGCTGAACTACAGATTTTCAAAGAGATCGTGGTCGTGGATATTTACCGGCGATTTAGGATTTTCTGCGAACGACGATGTGGAAGATCTGAACGGAATAGAGCAGGGATTCAGGATAAATCATCTGATGCTCAGGTTCTCCGCGCAGTACATTTTTCAAAACGGATTCGGATTCGATTATTCAATGACCGGAAGAATGACTTTGGAAACGGGAGTGGACGAGGATATATTCCCGATGCACTCTCTAGGCATAGTTTACCAGTTCTGATAGAGCATGAAATATTTTATTATACTTTTTTCTATTCTGCTTCTGTCCGCGGGGTATCTTTTTATAAGGGAGAAAACCCTTGAGAAGTATGTTTCCCCGGAGATCAATTATCGTGAGGCAACTTTAGACAGCGCTTCAATAGCTGCCAGTATAAAATTCAGCGGTAAAGGCGTTATTATTTTTGACATTCCAGATCTCGACAGCCTGTATTTAACTGATTCGCTGAGATCTCCGATTCTTTTCCGTATATATTCAAATTCAAGGATCTTCGCTTCGACTCACGCACTATCTCCGGACAGGATCACTTCACTGAAGAGTTTTTTTGAATGTCTGGCTCCATACAAGGCTGATGACGGAAAAGAACCTTACAGAAGTTTGAAAAGTCTTATTGCTGACAGCCTAAGGAACAGCTCTGTTCCGCAAGAGTACAGCAGGTCGGGATATGTCACGAAATTCTTTACGTCAGATTCCTTACTGGGAAACCAGGCCGGAAAATATTTCTCAGCAGGTTTGATATCAGGCTCGAAGGAGAAGGTTCTCGAGGATCTTTACTATAATCTGAGCTCCGATCTTGACACCCCCTTTTTTTATTATGCTGATCTGAGCGCAGGATACGGAACGAATGAGAATTACTATACCGACATCGATCATCAGATAGGCAGTACTGTAGACAGGATCCGAGAGAAGCTTAAATACGATCCCGTATTTCTGTTTGTTTCTTCGAAAAGAACTTACGCGTACAAAGACTATCCCGCTTTCTTCTACGGCAGCAGGTTCAAAAAGTCATATTCAGAAGCACCAGCTGCCCTGACTGACATAGCGAAGACCCTTCTGTCTGTTTCCGGAATAAGACCGCCGAATTATTTCAGCGGATACGATGCAGATAATGAAGAAGAATTTATCGAAAGGGATTATTTTGCGGGCTGCTGCGGGGATACGCTTCTGTTATTCAATAGGAATAATGTTTACAAACAGCTTAAACATTCTCCGGAATACTTTTTTTACGATCTGAACCTGAAAAAAGACGTAACCACAGAAAATATAGGCATAAACGAAAAATTCGTTCCGATGCTTCCCAAATATTTCGGAGGCGATTACGCCAAATTCATAATTTTGAAAAATAAAACAGATAAATCCGCAGATTTCAGTTTCAGTATAAAGTCTAATAGAAGGTTTGAGGATTTTAAAGCTATTTCAAATTATTACAAAGCTGAAAAAAAGAACGGGAAGTATATAAAGGATTTCAAGGTAGAAGTCAGTGCAGAGTCATCGGATACTTTAGCTGTATATTATTCTCATCTCTATCAGAATTTCGATTATACATTCAGCGGTCTCTTCAGTATATCTTATGGGTCGGCGGGGATAAACACCGGCAAAGTTAAAAGTTTCGATGAAAATTCCTATTACGGTATGAAATATTTCTTTGACGGCGTAGAACTTTTTAATGATTATGATGTCAGAATATATAATGTGCGAATAAATTATTAATTATATTGCCAACGCTTTGAATTTTCATTATTTTAAGCTTGTTGATTGAAATGAACGAATAAATTTAATAATAAGGGGAGAGCCCGGTATGAAAAAAATAACAGCACTAATGATGGTTGTGATGATCTTCACGCTGAGCGCTGCGCTCGAAGAATATGACAGAAAGTCCATCTCGATCTTTAAAATGGATGTAACATCTTCAGCGATGTCGGTTCCTCAGCAGGATGTCGATATGATCTATCAGAAGATCTACGACAAATTCGTGAATCTGGGAAGATTCGATTACAATCCTATACCGGCGGGCGTTACAGATCCTGCCGAACTTTTCAAGATCATCAAGGAATACACCATAACAAAGATCGAGGAAAGAGCGGCTAAGCAGTGGGACATAAAGAACGAGTATTACGGTTCGAATTTCGTTACGGGCGAGAACGTTGACAAGATCATCAATGGAGCGTATATATTTTTTCCCAGACTTGAAAATTATGCGCTGACGAAGAATAAGACCGGTGATGATTTTACCGCTAATATCGGAGTGGCTATAGATATCTATTCAGCGGTCAATGCGGGAACTCCGGAAGCTCCTGTATGGGAACCGAAGCTTGAAACGACTGTCAGAGCTACAGGATCAAGCGCTTTCAGTAATCTGTTCGACCTTGCACTGAACGATAAGAAAAAGGATAAAAGGGCCGAAGCTGTAAAATCAGCGGCTAACGGAATGATCCTGTTTATGGAAAAAGAAGTGAAAAAAGTTGATATGTTCAAAATAAAAGCGCTTGCTGAAAAAGTAGTTCTGAAAAAAGACGAAATATCGTTCAATTTCGGTAAGAACGTAGGCGTTCACATGGGCGACTCATATACTGTCGGCTATAAGCAGAAAGACGCTTCAGGAAAAGAGAAATACATAGAGACGGGATTTCTTAAAGTAAGAAGGGTTTATGAAAATCAGTCCGCAGCACAGCTGATGATCGTAAATCAGCAGAAAGGGACAAAAGAGGCTGACCTCTTTAACGAGTACGACCAGTTCTACGAGTATCCACTGGTAAATCTCACTATATTTCTTACAGGGGGAGAGTGCGCTTTTAAATACTGGGATGATTCTGAAACAACTCTGAAAGAAAATGATACCAACATGAGCCCGTTCATAGGCATGAGCATCGAATACAACCTTGACCAGTTCATTCACATGGAGGAACTGTATATGAACATTTCCGGTGATCTTCTCTTTGCCCAGCCGGGTAAGATCGGTGTTGAAGATACCGAAACTACAACAGGCATAGCAGAGATCGGTCTTACGAAGAAGTATTTTAAAAGACAGCTCGGGTGGTATATTGGAGCGGATTTCGGTTATATGGGTTTAAGCCTAAAAAATGATGCAACCGGACAGGACGGAGATTTCTATTCCTTCGGATTCAGAGCAAGATCAGGCATAAACTACCTCATCAATAAAAATCTTATTCTTGATATCGGAACAGGCTACAGATTCTATAGTGAACTTTATGACGAGAATGATGAAAAGGTAGGAGAGGATGGCTGGCTTTTGCCGAACGGTCTTGTAATTAAAGCCGGTATAGGTTATACACTGTAAATAATCAAACGGAGAATTTATGAAAATAAAAGCTGTTTTAGCTGCAATGATATTTCTGGCGGGAACACTGGTTTACGGCCAGACAAGCGCTTATATGCAGGATCACACCATAACGGAAGTCGAAGCTCAGGGTATGGGAATGAACATGCAGGCCGCAATAGCGGACGCTAAAAGGAACGCGATAGCTACGGCAATCGGTACATATCTAACTTCCGAGCAGGAAATGCAGAATTACATGACCGTTAAGGATCAGGTTCTCGCAAAAAGCGAAGGATTCGTAAAATCGTTCGAAGTTAAGGATAAATCAAAAGGACCTGACGGACTTTGGACGGTAACGATAAAAGCGGCAGTTACGAAAGATATCGTGCTCAATGATCTTGAAGCTCTTGGTATTCTGATGTCGCAATTGGGAAATCCGTCAATGGTCGTTTTCTACGCTCCGAAAGGAGTACCTTACGATCAGAGGTTCACGGAGCAGGCCATAAATCAGATCAACCAGTATTTTACAACCTACAGGTATAATGTTTACGATCTTGATCAGCTTGAAGCGATGATCGAGGATGATATGAGCATGAAGCAGGTAGCCCTCGGTGAAGATGCGGATATGGCCCAGATACTGGCTAAAAAATTAAAGGCGGACATTTACGTTACTGTAGCGCTGATACTGGAAGATGTCGGCAACGGTAAAAAGAAAGCCAAAGCTACGGCCAAGATATTCAACGCGTCGACGGCGAAACTTCTTGGCGTTCAGAACGGGTATTCAGATGAGATATTCGGGAATACGACGGCTTACGACGCGAATATAGATCAGGCGTGCACCAAGCTGATGCCGCTTATTATGAACCAGGTAAAAGGATACTGGAAAGAGCAGGTCGACAAGGGCAAGCAGTTCGTGCTGCTATTTTCGAAGCTACCCGAAGGAAGAAAGGTAAAATCGGCCGTTCAGGCAGCTCTTCAGAACGGTGCGAAAGAAGTTAAGGTCGTTACTGCAGGAAGCGAATATCAGGTATGGATCAATACCGATATAGATACTTATATAAATTCTATCGGCGATGCTATCGAAGGTATTTACGGTAAAGAATTTGATTACAAGAACAGGGGCGACCGTATAGACATTTTCCCGGTGAAATAAAAAGGAGCCGATATGAAGCTTATTAAAATTTTCATTCTGTCCATTATAATAACCGCTATCTCAGCATGCGCGCCGACTAAACCCGCCGTAAAGGAAACACCTTCCGCAGCTAAACAGGAAGTTCAGCCCGAAAATAAAGTGTCGGTAGGCAATCAGATCAGCCAGTATTCCCACGATCATAATATTACCGAGGTCGAAGTTCAGGGAATGGGCGCGGACAGGGATAAGGCGATTGCTGACGCGCAGAGGAACGCGATCTCGACAGCTATCGGAACATACCTGATATCCGAGCAGGAAGTTCAGAACTATATGACAGTGAAGGATCAGATACTTTCGAAAAGTGAGGGATTCGTGAAGTCATACAGCGTGGTCGATCAGTACAAAGAATCTGACGGCAGCTTCGTTGTAAAAATTAAGGCTGCTGTGACAAAGGACATACTCTTAAATGACCTTGAAGCACTCGGGATACTTCTCGCACAGATCGGCAATCCGTCGATAGTCGTTTTCTATCAGCCCAAAGGAGTCCCATACGACAAAAGATACACCGAGCAGGCGATAAATCAGATCAACCAGTATTTTACTATAAACAGATACAACGTTTACGAGCTTGATCAACTGAACGCTATGATCGAGGACGATATGAGCATGAAGCAGGTAGCTCTGAATCAGGATGCAGATATGGCTGAGCTTCTCGCCAAAAAATTGAAAGCTGATATATATGTTACGGTCGGAATAATGCTTGAAGATCTCGGCAACGGCAAAAAGAAGGCTAAATCCACGGCGAAAATATTCAACGCATCGACAGCCAAACTTCTCGGTGTTCAAAACGGATATTCAGATGAGATATGGGGGAACAATACTGCCTACGACGCTAACATCGATCAGTCCATTAAGAAGCTGATGCCTCTAATTATGAATCAGGTCAAAGGATACTGGAAAGAGCAGCTCGACAAGGGCAAGATGTACGTTCTGATGTTCTCGGGATTACCGCAGGGCAGGGAGTTCAAGCAGGTCTTAAACGACATCGTAGGTTCAAAAGCGAAAGAAATGAAGAAGATATCCTACGAAGAATATAATGTCTGGATCACGGTTACGTTCGACGAATACATCAATTCGATCGGCACTCAGCTCGAAGAAAATGTTTACGGCGGCGAGTTCGATTATAAGAACAGGGGCGACAGGATCGATATTTTCCCGGTAAAAAAATAAATTCGGATTTCAGGTATTCATAAAGGGCGGTTCATTTGAGCTGCCTTTTTTAATGTGCAAAACACTCACGGAGATCATGTAAATACGTGAAGATCAAGGCCATTCGGGCCCATAGATGCCGGAAATATGACTCCTTGTGAAAATCTTCTTAACGCTTCAACTTCAAAACAGCTAACAATTCTTCTGCAGTCATTACAGGCAATTTACCGCGCCTGAAAACGTCTTTATTCCGGGTAATTATTACATCAATTTTATTATCAAGGCAGGCATAATACTGAATTGCATCTTCGAAATCAGAAAAATTTGACTCAAGAGCGAGCTCAATTACCTTTTCGTCGACCGGTAAAATATTAACAAGAATTTTTAACTTACGTAAAACAGATTTTGCAGATTCACTTCCTTTAACCTTTCTGATTATATAAAACAGATTTGAAAAATGAAGGGCAGATACTGAGGCATGAACTTTTTTTTCTTCAACGAGTTTTGACAGGCTTGTTTCATTAGATTTTGAATAGTCTTTTGCTTTCCTGATCACATCATCGTCGAGAAGAAGTGTAAGGTTTGGATTCATTTATACCCCCTTGTTTGTATCCGTATATGATATAACTAAAGTATACGGATAAGTTAAGTAGAGGAGTATCTATTTGCATATAAATTCTTTTACAGACTTCATTTCACTTAAAACTATTTTACCTGTTACACCCTGAATATCAAGTTTCTCAGATCGTCCCCAGTCAGGGTGCCTTTTAAGAAATTCAAGATCAAATATTCTTTCCCAGCTTTTTTCCATATCAATGTCTTCGTTTTCATGATCTTTAAGAGTCCACCCGTTAAGAACATAATGCCAAGCCTGAAAATCAGATAGAAGAACCTTTTCATAAGAAATATCAATTTCTAGCAAAACAGCTTTCACCCCTTTTTTTAGGTAGCCCGTTTTTCAATACAGTCAAAGTTATTATGATCCTCGAGGTATAGATTTAGTAAAAAGATAATTCGGACGGTTCAGGCAACAGGTATTCGGACCTTAAATGACGAAAAATAACATTCCTTATTAAAAATAATTCCTGTAACGGTCATGGCTAAAAGCACCCCACAAGTCACAATGAACCAGTCAGTGTCATGTAGTCAATGTTATCACTTGTCGCAACTTACTAAAAAATTACTATTTCTATTACACAGTAATAAAAACATAAACTATTTAAAATTAACAACACCTTTGCCAAAGCTACCCATGAAGTAAGAATAACCGATCTCGATCATATTGTAGTTTTGGATAGAGTTATCACCTGAAGGATCAATAACAAGTGGCTGAGAATATTTCAAATAGATGTTTTTGTAATAGCCTCCTATTGAAGGTATAGCTAAAATACCTCCCTGGAAATCGTAACCGGCTCCAATACCTAATAACAAGGCTAGCTTTTCAACTTTATTACCAAAAATGAAATTACCGGCACCAAAACAACCAATTATTTTCTTCTCAGATCCGAAGTCATTATTATTGCCTTTGATCGAAGTAAAATTCCATGTTGTTGAGTAACCTGACCAAAAATTACCTCTTCCATTAGAAATACCGAAAGTAAAACCTACCCCGTCACCTGCAGAATCAGTAAGATAGTTTGCCGCAAATTCTACAGACAAGCCTTCAGTTTCCGTGCTGAAAGTGAACTTGTTTAGACCTAATGAAGATTTTATTAGATCAGTAGTGAGGACGGTGAGCGAATCATATACTGAATCCATGTTGTCAATAGTCATTTCAGATGAACCGATAATTTTTCCAGATTCTGCATTGATAAGATTTACTGTAACTAATAACTTATTCCCCATTTTCATAAAAGAACCGGTTATTAAATATTCGGCACCTAATAATTTTCCGATCTCAGCCGGTTTTTCTACTAAGCCTGAAAGGGCGAGGCTATTCTCCATCATTATATTTTCAAGATTCTTTCTCTCAAGAACATCAAAAACACTACTGGTAATTACTTTTGATCGAAATATCTCAGTTACAATTTCAGCATGTTCCGACGAAACACCAGTAGCTTTGAAATCAAGGATTGCTACCCTTGGCCTGTTTTCAGAAAATAGGACTACAGTTAAGAAGAACATTACTACTACAACTACTTTTTTCACCTTCATTTCTCTCTCCTATATTTAAGTTGCGATTAGTGATAACGGTCATGGCTAAAAGCACCCACAAGTCGTAAAAACCAGTCAGTGTCATGTAGCCAATGTTGTGGGACAGTAGTAATTAGCCACTCATCAGGTTTATTGAGCACTCATATACGGCCAATCTCCAAGTGAGGATAGCTACGTTCGTTATAATCGCTCATTATTTCTCCATCCAATGGTTGGAGAATTTCAATTCTCGCGCCGCTGGTTCCAGAAATGTAACCATATTAATTTGATATTTCAATGTACAAGGGTTAAATTTCTCTGAGATAAAATCTAAGTATTGATTAAGGATTCTGAAATGACTACAAAGAAAAGTGAAATAATCTCTGCAGACTACGATTCGACGCTGAAATCTATAATCAAAAGGATTAACAAAGCCAGATTATCGATGTTGAAGAGGGTTAACAAAGAAACCGTATTGCTCTATTGGTTCATAGGTAAAACCGTAAGTGATAAGATCAAAAGTGAATCATGGGGAGACTCTACGGTAGAAAGGCTATCAAAAGACCTGCAAAATAATTTCCCTGGAGTCCGAGGATTTTCATCGAGAAACATATGGCGGATGAGGTCATTTTATGATACATATGCCGGTAAAGAAATTATGCCACCGCCGGTGGCAGAAATAGGTTGGGCACAAAATTATATAATACTTGAGAAATGCAAGAACGAACAGGAGCGTGAATTTTATGTGAAAAATACGGCTAAGATGGGATGGTCGAAAAGCGATCTTGTCGAGAAAATTTCTGAACATTATTATCAAAATAAACTTCTAGTTCAGAATAATTTTTCGGAAACAGTCCCATCTGACCTAAAAGCAAGAACTGCATGGGAATTCATCGACGATTATGCTATTGAGATAATAAATCCCGATCAGCCGATAGCTGAAAAAGAACTTGAAAACAGTATAGTGAAAAATATTGTGGACTTTTTAAGCGATATGGGAGGCAGTTTTGCGTTTGTGGGCAGGCAGTTTCGGATCGAATACAGAGAAAAAGAGTATTTTATTGACCTTCTGTTTTTTAATCTTGATCTCAACTGTTATGTAGTCGTTGAGCTTAAAGCCAGAGAATTTGACCCTAAAGATCTCGGTCAATTGCAGATGTATTTACTAGCGGCTAACGAAACGATCAGAAAAAAAGATCAGAATCAGACCATCGGAATACTTATTTGCAGAGATAAAGACAGAATGGTAGTCGAGTACTTGCTCGGATCTCAAAAGCAGCCAATAGGGGTTTCCACCTACAATAAATTTAGAAAACTTAAACAAATACCTAAAGAAATCGCCAAATTTCTACCGTCGGAAGAGGAGATTATAAAAAGACTCGGTTACATTTCAAGCGAACCTGAGAATAGAAATATTATACAGAAATGAAATTGTGCCACGAGCGGTGGCACAATTAGAAAAGAAGCTCAATAAACCCTACAAGAATTTTAATTACTATTTCCCACAACGGTCATGGCTATAAGCGCGGCAAATAACTTCCCCTCGCCGCGACATATAGCCAATGTTATACATTGGTGGTTTTAAATTCTTGAGTACAAAAAGCAGGTTTTGGTGTTTAAGTGTATTATGAATGCAAGACTTTAGCATAAACTTTATTTTCATTATTCTCAGAGAAATCATCCATGCTCCAATCCTTACACTTTGATACATCATATTCAAGTCTTATCGGTAAATCGTCAATAGTGAAACCGTTTCTTTTTAATTCGTCTATCCGCATGAAATTATTTTCAGCATCATTCAAATCTTTACCGAGAACAAAAAAATGCCTATAACCTGAAGAAGTAAGAAAAATAAATTCTTTCAATCCGTATTCGGATTTTAGGGAATCGTAATTGTTTGTATGTTCAAAAATATTCATAACCATACCTCATTCACTAGTTTATAATATTTGTGTTTGGAACATGTTTCTTTTATTTCTGCGCCGAATTTAAATCCCAAGTTAAAGAGTGTAAATAATTTTGTGTAAATGGCCTGTTGGAATTAAATTTCAAGAAAAAG
>ENA-UPTA01000164-UPTA01000164.1-activated-sludge-metagenome-genome-assembly--contig:-NODE-164-length-72615-cov-46.060460_pt1 | contig 72615 bp, 66 predicted proteins | sample MGYA00238184_ERZ773361 | MGnify/ENA primary metagenome ERZ773361 (study PRJEB29100, sample SAMN05720205) | activated sludge metagenome | isolation source: anaerobic digester from wastewater...
GAAATATAGATTGTGTCCCCTGTTTTTAGAAGACGCCGGCGATTAGCCGGCCGCAGTCGGTACAATGACCGGCCTTAATTCTGTTCTCCCTGACCGCAAAGCCTTCCCGTTCGATGAGCAGTGCCCCACAGCCCGGACAGATCGTGTTCTCACCTTCACCCCAGACATTACCCAGGTAGATATAATTTAATCCTGCTTCCCGGCCAATATCCCTGGCCAGCCGTAGCGTCGAAATCGGCGTCGGCTGACTGTTCAAGTATTTATAATCAGGATGAAAGCGGCTGAGATGCCAGGGAATATCAGGATCGACGCTGGCCAGAAAGCTGGCCATTTCCTGAAGTTCTTCCCGGGAATCATTTTCTCCAGGAATAATCAGGGTGGTCACCTCCACCCAGATATTCAATTCTTTCATCTTTTTTATGGAGTCAAGCACCGGTTGCAGCCTGGCCTTGCAGACTTTCTTATATTTTTCTTCGCGGAAAAATTTCAAATCGACATTTGCTGCATCAAGATAAGGCTTAATTGTCTCCAGAGCTTCGGCCGTCATGAAACCGTTGGTGACAAAATTATTCTTGATTCCTTCTCCTCTGGCCAATCTGGCCACATCGTAAGCGTATTCAAAAAAAATAGTTGGCTCGGTGTAGGTATAAGAAATGCTGGCGCAGCGATTGAGCTTAGCCTGCCTGACCACTTCCTCGACTGGCAAGTAGTTACTTCTCAGCTCTGGTCCACCGCCAGACAGCCTGGTCTGAGATATCTCCCAGTTCTGGCAGAAAGGACATTGAAAATTGCAGCCAACAGTGGCAATGGATAAAGCCAGACTTCCCGGCAAAAAATGGAATAAGGGCTTCTTCTCAATTGGATCAATATGGGCAGCAATCACCTCTTCATAGACATAGGTATAAAGAGTGCCCTCAACATTTTGCCTGACTCCACAGATCCCGAACTGACCGGCCCTGAGCACACAGCGGTGAGCACATAGCCGGCATTCGATGCGCTGGCCTTCCAGCCGATCATAAAGCATTGCTTCATGCCGCGGCATTTATTTCTTCCCTCCTGATTTTTTTGCTTCAGGGCGGGCCAGCTTCGAGGCTGAGGGACAGAGTTCCCGCAGAACACATTCTTCACAACGCGGTCGTCTGGCCTGACAAATCTTTCTTCCGTGTTCAACCAGAAGAAAATTAAAATCAAGCCAGTCTTCTCTGGGAACAATGGCCATCAGGTCTTTCTCTATCTTTTCAGGCTGTGTTTGCCGGCTGAGCCCGAGTCTTCCAGCCAGCCTCCTGACATGAGTATCAACTGCTATGCCTTCTGCCTTCTTGAAAGCTGAAGCCAGCACGATATTGGCTGTCTTTCTGGCCACACCTGGCAATTTAATGAGCTCTTCCATCGAATCGGGCACCCGGCCGCCGTATTCTTCGACAAGCTTCTTAGATAAGGCAATGATATTTCTGGCTTTATTACGGAAAAAGCCGGTGGAACGGATGTCGTTTTCCAGTTCTTCCTGTCTGGCCCGGGCAAAAGCCTCAACCGTGGGGTATTTTTGGAAAAGGCCAGGTGTTACTTTATTGACTCTTTCATCCGTACACTGAGCGGCCAGAATGGTAGCCACCAAGAGTTCAAATGGCGTCCGATAATGAAGAGCTGTCTGTGGCGACGGATACTCCTGTCTGAGGATTCTTATTATCTTTTTCACTCGCTCTTCTATTTCTTTTTCTTTGCCTTTTTCTTTTTCTGGCTGCTTTTGCCCTCTAATCATTTTAGCCGATTTCTCCAGATGGTTGTTTTTTTTCATTTTTTTTACGCTTCTTTCAGTCTCCCCCATGGTTTTCCCCCTATGCGCCCGATCAGATACCTAGATCTGTCCGGAGCTGAAGCAGTCGCAGCAAATCAGTCCTGGTAATAATGCCGACCACTCTTCCATTGTCGAGAACCGGCACCTGGTTGACTTCATTATTAACCAGATTGTTTAATACTTCGTCTCCCGTCGCTTCCGGCCTGGCCGAAACAATTTTTTCGACCGGTGTCATAATATCTTTAACCTTGAGTTCTGGCCAGCGCGATCGTGGAAACTTTTTAACGTCTTCGAGGCAGACCAGCCCCAGGAAGACGTCACTATCTGTTACCAGAAATACTCTTTCCCTCTTCTTCAGAATATAATCCTGGACCAGAGATTCAACTGTCAGGTCAGGGCTAACTGTGATAAAGTTTTTATCCATTAAATCTGCAGCCTTAAATTCTTGCAGGGCCGATTTAAGCAGAACCTGCGAATAACCCTGGACTGAGGCAGTATGCAGGAACCAGCCAATGAGCACTATCCATAAGCCGCCCAGATTTCCGCGAAAAAACTGCACCAGGCCGACAAAGATCAGAAAGAAGGCAATTCCCTGGCCGACAGCCGAAGCTGTTCTGGTAGCCTTCTTCAGGTCGCCGCTTATCCTCCAGAGAATAGCTCGCAAGACCCGACCACCATCCATCGGAAATCCAGGCAGGAGATTAAAAGCGCCCAGTACGAAATTGATATAGGCCAGGTAGGACGAAGCTACCTGCAGTGGATGGGAATAATTTCTCAAACCAAATGATAATAGAAAAAACAAGCCCCCCAGGATAAAGCTGGAAACCGGTCCGGCCAGGGCCAGATAGAACTCTTTTTTTGGCTCTTTGACTTCCTCACTGATTCGGGCCACTCCACCAAGAATAAAAAGAGTAATATCTTCGACCTTTTCTCCCTGTTTCCTGGCCACCAGCGAATGGGCCAGCTCATGAAACAGAACCGAAGCAAAAACGAGTAAGCTGGTCACCAGTCCCAGCAACCAGTAATAGCCATGGTTTGACAGCAGAAAAGCATGGGGAAAATAAAAAGCGGCCAGTGAAAAAGTAAAGAGTAAAAAGATGATCAGCCAGCTCGAGTCAATCTTAATCTCGATGCCGGCAATCCGACCTACTGTCCAGGCATTTTTCATCTTAACTCCATTTTTATTTTATCAGCTTTTCTCTCTTCTCAAAAGCAATAACGGCTAAAAAAGAAGAGAGACACCAGACCGCCGGTAACCGATATGTTTTTCAAAACAGAATCCTGGCTGACCTGCCTGGCCGCCGGACGAATTGTCCGACAGGCCTTTATGATCATTTTCAGCCTGAAGTTGGTGATAAAACTTCTGGCTCTGCTTTTATAGCCCCTCTCCGGCAGAATGTTTTACTGATCTCTGGCTGCCGTTTGGAAAGGCCCTATCTGAATAGAATGTTTTACTGACTTCTGGCCAGAGCTGCCTTTGAATATTTAAAATTTGACAAATTTATTTTTGGGGACACCACAGACCGGACATTTATCCGGAGCCTCCCCCTCCATGGTAAAACCACAGATAGGACAGACATAGACATCAGGCAGCTCAACATCCTGGCCCTGCTGGACAGATTCTTTCGCCCGTGCATAAAGTTTCTGATGAACTTTCTCAGTAGCCAGGGCAAACTGGAAGAAAATGGCGACTTTGTTTTCACCCTGTTCTCTGGCCACGGCTAAATAAGCTGGATACATGTCTTCGGTTTCAAAGGTTTCACCTTGAAGAGCAATATCCAGATTATCAACCGTCTTACCCTGCAGGTTCAGGACCTTTAAAAAGTTACCGGCATGAACGAGCTCCGATAGAGAAGCAGCCTCAAATAGCCTGGCGATATTGGGCAGATTTTCCTTTCTGGCCTGCTCAGCATAAAGCTTATACTTAAGATGAGCCTGGCTTTCGCCTGACAGAGCTTCTTTCAATGCATTTTCTGTTATTTTTTTCATTATTTATCCTCCGCTTTTCTTTTTTTCCCCTTTTTACTTCGTCTTTCATAAACTAAACCAAGGTCAAAATCACGAGACTTGGGACTCAAGCCAGCTCAAGCTCAAGAGACAAACTGAATCATTCTGTTAATAGCTGACCGGGCTTGGGCTGCTGTTTCTTCATCAATTATGACTTCTGGTTTCTCCTCGAGCAAAGCCAGGTATATTTTCTCGAGATTATTTTTTTTCATCTCCTGGCAGATAGCCTCAGCCCGGGCCGGATAAAATTTTTTATCAGGATTTTCCTGCCTCAGGCGGTGAAGAAGGCCGGTTTCAGTGGCAATTATTATCTCGGTCGCCTTTGTTATTCTGGCTTCCTTTATCATCTGGCCAGTGGACAGGACCCGATCCGCTTTTTCCAGAACTTCAGGCCGACATTCAGGATGAGCCCAGATTTCTGCTTCGGGACAAACTTCTCTGGCCTCCAGCAGATGTTCTGCTCTGATCTCTTCATGAACCGGACAGCAGCCATCCCAGGCTATAATTTGCTTGCCTGTTTTTTGTCTCACAAAACTGGCCAGATTGCGGTCTGGTACAAAGATTATTTCCTCATCTGGCAAGCTGCTGACCAGACTAACAGCATTAGCTGAGGTGCAGCAGACATCTGTTTCAGCCTTGACCTCGGCCGTCGTATTGACATAAGAGACAACTTTCCGTCCAGGAAACTTTTTTTTCAGAGCCTGGAGCTCAGACCGGCTGACATTATCGGCCAGAGGGCAACCGGCCTGGGGTTCAGGTACAATGACTTTTTTAGGCGGTGCCAGGATTTTAGCTGTTTCAGCCATAAAATAAACACCAGCAAAAACAATCAGCCTGGCTTCCACTTGAGCCGCCAGCCTGCTCAGCTCCAAAGAATCACCAACAATATCAGCTATATCTTGAATCTCAGCTGGCTGATAATTATGGGCAAAAATAATTGCTTTCTTCTCCTGTTTTAGACGAACTATTTCTTCCCTTAATTGATCTTGATCCATAACCAGCCTGACTTCCACTTTCTTTCGACCATTTTAATCCTGGCCCTCAATGGCCAGCCTCTCCCTGGTATAATTGCTGCCGCGAGCTAAAAATGCGCCGCTCCTGGCTCAAGACGACCAGCCTGGCTACCCTATCAGACTGCCACCACGCTCTTAATCTCGGGAATTTCTTTTTTCAGCAGCCGCTCAATACCCATTTTAAGAGTCATCTGAGACATTGGACAACCGCCACAGACGCCAACCAGCCGGACAGATACCACCCCATCCACCACATCGACCAGTTCCACATCGCCGCCGTCGGCCTGAAGAGCTGGTCTGATCTTGTTCAAAACTTCTTCGACTTTTTCTTTCATCGCCTTTTCTCCTAAAATTCTCAAGGGACTGATAACTAAAATCATTCTTAGTAACTTAGTTTAGACCAACTGCCCTTAAGTTTCAATCTATATCCTACCAGATTAGTAGGAATTAAACAACTTTTACTAGCTAAGCTGAGATATCAACCCGCAATCCGTCATAAGCAGCTACCACCTCCACGCCGGTAGCTTCGCTCAGTTTTTCAGCAACTTTTCTTGGATCGGCCCTGAGCATGGTCATCCCGAAGTGGGTTAGATAGGCCTTTTGCGGCTTCACTCCCCTGATAATTTCGCCCGCATCACTGGCCGAGAGGTGCTGAATATTATCCTCTTCCCTGCCCTCAGCTCTAACCACATTAAGAATTAGAATAGAAACATCCTGATAGGCTTTGATCAGACCGGGGAAAAATTTGGTATCAGTCAGAAATCCAACTGTTCCACCGGGCAGATAAAACTTCAGGCCATAGGTTTCAGCCCCATGAAGATGACGGACAGAAGTTTTAATTTTAAGTTCTTCTAGCCGGTAATCATTCCCCGACTTAAGAATTTCTATCCGGTCTAAATAGTTCTTGAGGTAATTGAAAACCACAGCCTCCTCGCCTTCCAGACATTCTGCTGGAGCAAATAGCACTCCTCTTTTTTTAAAACCACCAGAAGTCATCGCCTCGATCAGGATGTTAACATCATTGGAATGATCAATATGTTTGTGACTCAAAAAAATAGCATCCACCGCGTTCGGATCAAGCGATGGACGGCTATGAACCAGCCTGACCAGTGCTCCCGGCCCGGGATCAAGTATCATTTGTTTCCCCAGGAAATAAAGATAAATGCCGCCCGAAGCACGGAGCTGCTTGGTTACTACAAAGCGGGCACCACCTGTTCCTAAAAATTTAAAATAATCAACTGACCTGGTATCGGAATCAATCGCTTCCATCGGGGCCATGTTTTTCCGGTTCGACATGGATCGTCACATCTCCTTCAAATTCCTTCTTCATCAGTTCCTCTACCCTGGTAGCCAGCTCATGGGCCTCATCCACTCGCATGTTGCCTGGTACCTTGAGATGAGCCGTGACCTCGCTATGTTCGCCGTAATTGTGAACATGAAGATGATGGATACCTTCCAGTTGAGGAAACTGGTCTTTGACCAAGGTTTTGACACGTTTTACCATCTCATCCGAGGGGCTTTCGCCAATTAAATAACTGGCTGAACCACGGATGATGGTTAAACCTGCATTTAAGATGAGAAGCGAAACCCCGATCCCCATAATGCCATCCAGCCACCAGAATCTCTGACTGAAAAGAGCCCCGACCACAATGAGAAGAGAGGCAATAGCATCACTTCGGTGGTGCCAGCCGTCTGCCCGGAGCGAAGAGGAATCAGCCTTTTTCCCCGCCCAGAAAGCAAACTGAGCCAGGGCCTCTTTGAGGACAGCTGAAATAGCAAAGACAATAATGGCCAGCAGGCTAAAGCTCATGGTCTCGTGATGAATTAACTTGAGAACAGATTCGTAACAGAAATAACCACCAACTACACCTAACAAGGTAGCAATAACTATGGAAGCTACCGATTCAGCTTTGCCATGGCCGAAAACATGTTCTCTATCCGGTGGCCTCGAAGCCAGCCAGAAACCAACAATGACTACCATTGAGGTCAGAGTATCGGACAGAGTATGCCAGGCATCAGCCACCATGGCCACCGAACCAACTTTCTGCCCGACGATGAACTTAAGGACAAACAGGCCGGTATTAAGAGCGATCGAAATATATCCTTCAAGATAGCCAAGCTTCTTTTTTTGAGAAAAATCCACGCTCATCCTCTCCTCCTGGTTAATTAGAGAAAATTACCTGAGGAACCAGGCAAACTCTCAGACAGAATTAAACTGGAAACTTAGCCGGCGATTTTCACCTTTTTCATGGGCTTGCCGCAGCAAAGAATGACATGCTCTTCGCCACAGCCACATTCACGATCAACGACCAGCCGGTAACCGCAAAGCTTACATTCATAGCCGCTCTTATAGGATACCTTTTTGGCCGCTGGTTTCTTAGCCACCACCGTTTTTTTGGTTGGTGCCTTTTTCTTTTTTTCGGCCATTTTTCCCTCCTGAGTTAAACCCGTCTTTATTGACTGGTAATAGTCTACATTTTCAAAATATATGTTGTCAATGTAAAATGTATTATGACAGGACAAATTTCCCGGCCAGGCTGACCGGCAAGTCGAATTTGCTCCGTCCGGTCGGAATATGGTATAAGATTTTATAGTAACATTAATTTCGTCTATCATTAAACGACGAGGAGGAATAACGATGAAAATAAAAAAAGCCGTCAGTTTAAGACTGTTGGTTTTAATCCTGGCCATGTCTTTTCTGGTTCAGCTGGTTCCTGCCCAAACAAGTCAGCTGGACAGGTTAAAGGCCGGCATCGCCTATTTTGAAGGGGGGCAGATAGCTGAAGCCAAAGCTATTTTTGATAAACTCATAGCTGAAAATTTTGTCAACAACGACCTCTATTATTATCTTGGATCAGTCCTGATCAAGCAAAATAATCCCGAACTAGCTTTGACCTATTTTAACAAGATTATCAAGAATGATCCCAACTCTCCTTATGGTTATATTGGCCTGGGACAGTATTATATTAAAAAAGGCAACTATACCAGCGCCGAAACCCAGCTCAATCTGGCTCTACAAAAAGACCCCAACTGCGCTGAAGCTTACTTTCACCGCGGGCTGCTGCGCGGTTATCAGAAAAAACTTGACCTGGCCATAGCTGATCTGGAAAAGTGCCTGCAGCTCAAGGGTAACCACGCTTACGGCCACTATCAGCTGGGACTGGCCTATAACCAGAAAGGGCGGAAAGATTTGATGATTGTCCACTTCAATAAATTTGTCTATCTGGCTCCCAAAGCTCCCGAAGCAGCTCAGGTGAAAAGTTTGTTAAGCCGGGTGGGCTGATAGGTTTTAAAAAGCTTGCCCTAAACTGAAGAAGATCGTACTGCGCGGCTCTCCAGTCCTTGGTTTTAAATTGAGACCATAGTCAATTCTAATAAGGCCTACTGGTGTATCTATTCTCAATCCAAATCCAGCCCCTGTTCTCAGACGGAGAGGATTAAAATCTTTTAGTCTTGAATAGACATTACCAGCATCAAAGAAAACCACTCCCCGGAACATCTTATAAATTGGGAAACGAAGTTCCTGGTTCATAATGACGGTTGCTTCGCCGCCTTCTGGCAACCCTGTCCACAGATCCAGCGGCCCAACTGCGTCCAGCTTGAAGCCTCTGATGCTGGTACCGCCGCCAGCAAAAAATCTCTTGCTGGGAATCAAAGTATCGCCAAAGGCACTGGCCAGACCAAGTCGATAACTGGAAGCCCAGGTCAGGCTGCTCCCGACTTCCCTGTACATTGTGTACTGCGAAAAAGATCGAACATATGACAGGCTCGATCCAAGGAAGCGGGGTGAATAGCTCAAACTGACTGAGAGCAGAGACCCGCTCCGTGGATCAAAACGGTCATCCCTGGTATCCCGATCTACGAGCAGAGAAAGTTCTGAGCTGGTCATTTTGACGTCATAGGGGAAAGGCCAGCTTGGTTCACTTTCATAATCATGGATTCTTGACAGCTTATAGACCCAGCTGAGGTTAAAACCTTTGACGATCATAAATTTCTGCTGAAAACTGGCCCCGGTTTCCTCAGTTATATACAGGCCCTGGTCGTACTTGGTATAGTAAGCAGACAGCAGAAAATCAGTCTTTTTAGAAAAAATGTAAGGAACCTTCAAGGAAAATCTGGCTTCCTGTTGCTTGGAATTGGCTCTAAAATAAAGCAAGCTATTCCAGCCACGGCCGAAAAGATTATTAAAATCAACCTGACCTAAACCCTCAAAGTGGGTTTCCGAATTATACTGAAGACCATAGGTCAGGCTCAGCCAGGGATTCTCTTGAAGTTCAACCTTTACTTTTTCCTGATTATTATCGTCTTCCTCCAGGGGAGCTGAGCTGATGTTGACGGCTTGAAAAACAGAGGTGTCATAGAGATTTTTCTGGGCCTGGGCCAGCCTTTCCAGACTGAGTGGATCCCCCGGCCTTAGGCCGGCATAAGCCAGAATAAAAGACGGTTTTGTCCTTCTGGCCCCGACCACTTCCATCTCAGCCATCCTGTAAATCTGGCCTTCATCTATGTCAAATTTGACTTCATAGTCAGGAGTATCATCTTTAGCTTCGGCTCCGGCTTCAACCTTTACTTCTTTAAAACCTGCTCCGCGGTATTTGTTGATAATCTCTACCCGGGCCTGGCTTAACGCTGGCCAGCTGAAGATACTACCGGGCTTGAGCTCCAGATCAGCCAGCAGCTCAGCCTGACTGAAATGAAGGTTGCCACTTAAATTCACTGCTGCTACGTGACTTTGAGGTCCTGCCTCAATTTTTAATTTGATAAAAATCAGCCTTTTTGATTCGTCCTCTTCGATAACCGGATTTCTGATCTTAGCTTGAAGATAGCCATTTTCTTCATAAAAATACTGGAGAAGATCCAGTGCTACCCGCCGATCGTAAATCAGATTCCATAAACCTTTAGCTCTGGCTCCAAAATAATCAGCAAAAACCCGCTGGAGAAGAGAGGCTTCGAATACTGGCTGGCCCTCCAGCTCGAAAGAAGCAATCTTCCATTTGCCATTATTCTTAACATCAATGATATATTCGGTTCGATCTTCTACCTGATTTTTCTCAATCCTGACTTCTGCTCGATAGTAATTCTGGCGGTATAACTCGGTCAGAAGATTGGAACGAAGCTGATAGAGATTGGCATCTTCTGGCAGGCGGCTTAGCCAGGAGTTTAAGGCTTTTTTTCTGATTTTTTTTGAAATCCCATCTCCAGTAAATTTAAAACTCACCGGCTGGCCAGCCTGAATGTTCAATCTGATAATGTCTGTTTGCTCGGCAGTGGTTTCCACCTCTCTGGTTAGCTTGTAATTATAATAACCTTTTTTCCGATAAAAGGCGTCCAGGCGGTTTAAAGCCTTTGACCAGTCGGAAGATTTATATTTCTTCCCTGGCTTTAATTTAAGCACTTTTTCCAGCTGAGAAGGCGGGAAAACAGTCTCACCTGTAATCTCTATTTTTTCCAGTACCCTGGCAACTGAGGTCAAAGTTGATTTTTGGCTGCCACGGCCGCCAATTGGAATTCTATGCCTTAAATTGACTCCAACCACACCGTCATCCAGCCGAAAACCACGCAAAGAAAAATTATGATTAAGCTGGTAATCAAAGATCCAGGTCTGATACTGGCTGTTAGTCAAATCGATCGAATAAGTTATGGCCGCTTCTCTGGTCATCCTTTTTCTAATCGTCAGGCGAGCCCCCGGGTCCTGCAGGGTAGCGATATTCAATGGTTCCAGAACAACATCTTCTGCCTTCAGCCATTTTTCAAGAGTTCTGGTAACCGGTGAAGCCAGAGGACTGGAGAAAAACTGAATAAGCTGACCGCTGATCGTATTAATAGCTGAGCCCTGAACCTCTTTCAAACTTTTCCCCGTAAGCAGCAGAGAAGCCAGATCCTCAGTGGAACGAGTCGGATTGGAAGTCAGCGAAAATTTCAGGTCGGAGGGAGTTCCAGCCAGCACCAGGCTAACATCCAACTCTTCCTGCTGATCGTAAACAGTACTTTTGAGAAGAATATCAAGATTTGGTTCTATATTTTCCTGGCCGAGAAAATCAACCCGAAGTCTTTCCACCGTATATTTTCTCTCACCGATGCTAATTTCACCGGTGTAAGCATTTTCAGCCCGGCCGGATAGAACGGGGGTCGGAATAGTTCCTTTTATATTTAAATTAGCTTTAAGCTCGAGATCAGCCAGGTTATTTTTGATGACAATATTATCAACTGTCCTGACATTAATATTGAGAGCCAGCTCGTAAAGAAAGGGAGACATTTCACTGCCGGCAGGCGAAACCCGGCTAAAAACCATCTTCAACCCCTGGGTGCTGGGATAAAAATCTTCAAGATAACTGGCATTAATGATAAAGAGATCCCCAGCCAGAAGCCAGCCGCTTTTCCCTTTAGTTAGAGTCAGGGAGGCTCGGGACAGGCTGTTTAGTCCAGGCGGATAATTAAAATCAAAATCTTCCAGAACAAAATTCAGTCTGGCTTCTGGTAAAGAAAACGACGGACCAAAGTTGGCCTGGCCGGAAGCGGTGAATCGGCCGGAATTAGCCTCTCCACTCACTTTCTCGAGTTGCAGGTAAGAATTATCTATCGTCAGCTTGCCCTGAACTCCGCTGACAACCAGCGGCAAATCATTCAACCGGAAAAAGACCTGCTGCAGATCCACTCGCCCATCGATCAGCGGCTGTTGCAGCGTGCCCTTCAGGCTGGCCTGAAATTCAGTTTTCCCACCGGCTGACATACCGGACAGCATGGGATTAATATCTTCAAGACTGAGCTGGCCACTCAGGGAGAAGTCCAGGCCAGGATTACTGAATTCTTTAATTTCAGACTGTCCGGAAAGTTTTATCCGGCTATGAGGAGCAAGCAAGGTAAAGTTGTCTACTGCCAGGATTTTATCTTTTAAATGGAAACTAAGCGCTCCATCACTCTTAACCGGGATATTATTAAGGGTCAGATTAAGCTCCGGTATTTTTACCTCCAGAGAAGTGGCCGAGAGGTCCGGTGTGAATCCATTTAATCTTATGGAGCCATTGGCTCCCCCGCCTGGATTCATTTCCTTAAGGGAGGGAAGGAAAGCGGTCAGACCGGCAAAATCAAAATTTTCAAATATAAATTCGGCCTGAACCTCTTCCGGTCTGCTCAGTGGAAGCGAAAAGTTCAGATTGGCAGTGATGGCCACTTCCGGCACTTCTTCCTCCACTGTCGGCAGCATTCCAGCCAGGTTGGCCAGAGGCAAATCTTTAATCGTCATCAACCCGGTAAGAAGATAAGGCTGAGCCAAATCCAGCTGAGCGGTCAGGTTAAGATTAAATCGCGGAACGCTGAAATTAGCCAGGGCTTTCTGGCCATCAGCTTTAACTCCAAACTCAACATAAGGAAACCAGAATTGTCCAAGCATCAAGCCCTGAGCAACCAGTTTTAAATCAGCTACAGGAGCCAGATAGGAACCCGAAGCAACCAGCTTAAAATCAAGCTCACCGGCTGAAAGAGCGGGCAGCAAAGAACTGAAATAACTGGCCTTGAGTTTCTCGCCGCTTAAATCTGCCATGATTTCGCCGCTGCTCGGTCTAAAACCCAAACGACCGGCAATTTGACCTCCTGGCCAGGCCAGCAGCAATTCATCCAGCTTGATTTCCTCGTTGGCATATACACCGCTGAGATGGAGTAAATCCATAGGCAGGTTTTGAAGCTGAGGTTTCTCTACAGTCAGATTAAATTGGGCCTGTGGAGCATTAAGATAACCCGAGGCCGAGGCTGAGCCAGACAGATAGCCATTAAGATAGCTTTTATAGCTTTCACCCAGAAAGTCGGCCAGCTGAGCCAAATTAATCTTGTTCAGCTCGACCTGCGCCTGCAGCCTTAAGGGCGCAGATGGACGGCCAGAAGACCTGGCTAGATGCCCGGAGGCACTGATTTTTCCCTGTTCAAAATCGATGGTGAGCTGCTTGAGATCAAGTTTATCGAGATTTCCACCGGCTTTGATTTTGACTGCTGGCAGGCTCAGATTTTTTAAAAACAGATTCTCTGCCCCGAGGTCCAGCTCAAATTCAGGGCGGTCCAGGGTGCCCGAGACTCTGGCTTCCAATTCCAGGGCTCCCTTGATGTTCGGCAGGTCATTAAGACTGGCGGCCAGCGCAGGCAGACTTCTGTCCAGACCTGAAGCCTGGAGAGAATTAATTGTCCGGCTGAGCTCGTCAATTTTAAAGCTCAGCTGCCCTGAGATTTTTTTGAGGTCAGCAACTTTAGCTTTAAGACTGAGATTGGTCTCGAGACCCTGAAGGTTGAAGTCAGAAACAGTAATCTCTTTGTCTGCCAGAGAGGCTTTTATATTTCCTGACAAGGGCAAAAGAGGAGAGCTGGCCAGAAGAGCGCTGTCCTTCTCTGGAACCTGAAGATAAAGCTCACTTCGGGCTTTGATTTTCTCAAGGTTAATTTCCGGCCCGGCCATCTCAATATAACCATCAACCAGACAATCTGGGGTAACCGGCCGATCAGGCCAGAGGATGGCCACTTCTTTGAGGGGAAATTTATTAAAATCAATCCGTCCGGAAAAGTCTCCTTTTAAAGCCGGCGGAAGTTTAGCCTCAACCCCGATTGAGCCAGAACCTAAACTAACTCCGGCTTTAAATCGCAGGGAAGAATTATCTCCAGGTTCTAAAGCCGCAGTCAGCCTGACACCTGACAGTCCCATAAATTTTAAATCGGAGCCGGCCATCTGACCTGAAAGCTGTGGTGCCCGGGCTTCTCCTGAGGCTTTCAAATCCCAGCTGATCAGACCGGCCAGATAACCGGGCGGGCCGACCACAGCATTTATTTCGGCCAGATTAATCCTGGCCGAGCTGGTCAAGTTTAAGACTGGCTGACCGAGATAATCATTTATCTCACCTGAGGCCAATATCTCTGATTCCGCCGTTACAAGACTCAGATTTTCTATATTTATTTTTTGCTGGCCAACTTCTGCCTTTAATTTTAGAGAGTTCAGATCAAGCGGCCCCTGGCCGAGCTGCAGTTGGCCTTTTCCTGCCTGAATCCCGACCAGGTGGGAATTTTTTGATGGATCAAATTTAATTGAGGCCTCGATTTCGTTCAGGTTGAATGTCAGCTGCCCTGGTTCGTCCTCATAAGAAAACACTCCATTTTCCAGAAGAAAATGATCCAGGCGCAAAGACAAACTTTTAGTTGCCTGGTCGGCCGGCGGGGTTGACAGTGATCCATCCTCTGGCTTTTTCTCTGAAACCCCAGTCGCCTGTTGCCCGGACTGTAAAGAAACTCTGGGCCTTTCTATTTCCAGATTTTTTATCCGGATCGGGCCGCCAGTTAGAGTTGACCAGGCAACCTGGACAGCCAGTCGGTCGCCATCTATGGTGCCAGAGGGTAGCTTGCCCGGTGCGATTGACTGGAGTCTGAAATCAGTTAAGGTCACCTTAAGGCGAAAAAGATTAATCTTTAGACTTCCGGCTTCCAGCCGGTAGCCAGCACTTGTCTCCAGCCATTTTTCGGCCTGGTTTAAGATCAGGCGACCGCCTGGTGGGGTGCTGACCAGCAGGACGACCACCAGCAGACAGGCCAAGATTAAGCCGATCACCCAGATGGCGATTTTTAGCCCGCGCGGCAGCCTGTGCTTCTTGCCCTCCAGTTTCCCGTCAGTCATGATTCATATTTTAAACTTATTTTAAAATTTTAGGCAAACTGAGTGGTAGATATCTATTCCCAGTCCAGCAGGCGGCGCTGACCCTGGAGTTGTCTGATATCGGTTACATCCTGGCTGACTTCCAGGCAGCCGCGGTATTTCCCGTCTTCATCCCGAACAGCTAAATACTTGATAAGAATGAAGCGACCACCGGTCTGCAGCCAGAATTCAGCTGTATCTTTTTCTCCTGATTTAAAAGCCTTGAGAATTTTTTCCACCACCTCGACGCTCCTGGCTGGGTGACAGTTCTGGACCTTACGACCGATAACAGCAGGGACGCGGGTGAATATTCTTTTCTTTTCAGAATAATAAATTATGGTGTCGTTCTCATCTACAAAGGAAATATCCAGAGGTAAAGTCCTCAGAATGAGATCAACCTGCTCAGCTGTTAATCGGCCTGTTTTTAAATCTAACTGATTATCCAATTTATTTACCTCCTCATTCAGACTATAACTCTGGGAATAAGCTGGTTAATTCTGGTAATAATTTCGTAACTGATCGTTCCGGCCAGACTGGCTAACTGTTCTGCCGTGATTTTTTCTTGCCCATCAGAGCCGAGGAGGGTCACCTGGTCTTCCAGATTGACACCTGGAATATCGCTGATATCAGCCATGATAAAGTTCATGCAGACCCGCCCGCGGATCTGAGCCCGGTGCCCTTTAATCAGAACATAGGCAGTATTAGAAAGCGACCGATCATAACCATCATAATAACCAACAGGGATAACAGCCAGCTGGCTTCTTCTGGTCGTCCGATAGGTGCAGCCGTAGCCGACATAGGAGCCAGCCGGAACCGACTTAATCTGGGCAACCCTTGTTCGCCAGCTCAAAACCGGTTTCAACTTTAATGGCTCCTGACCTCTTTGCTGACAGGAAATAAGAGTTTCCTTAGAGGGCCACAGCCCGTAGAGTCCGAGACCAATTCTGGCCAGGTCAAAGTAGGTTTCTGGAAACAGGATGGCGGCGGCCGAACAAGCCAGATGCTTGACCGGAATAACCAGGCCTGCCCCGGCCAGCTGCTGAACAGCCTTGACAAAATTGGCCAGCTGGTATTTAGGGTAAAAATCATCGGTTGTGTCTTCAATGTTAGCAAAATGGGAGCTGGCTCCCTCCACTTCTATTTCTGGCAGTTTTTTAATTTCTCTGACTATAATTCCTAGTTGTTTAATAGGAATTCCTTGGCGGTTGGTCCCGGTTTCAATCTTGAGATGAACGATGGCTTTCTTTTTAAGACGGCGGGCAGCACTGGCCAGGGCTTTCAAATTTTCCAGATTATAAACAACGCATCTCAGGTCGGAGCTAACCACCGCTTCTGCCTGGTTAAGCCCAACATAGCCAAGAATGAGTATTTTTTGATTAAAACCAGCTTGACGAAGAGCCAGACCTTCTTGGAGATTATTTACTCCCAGCCAGTTAAGGCCGGCTTCACTGGCCAGTCGGGCTATTTCCAGCAGACCATGACCATAAGCGTTGGCCTTAACCACTGCCATCAGCTCGGTTCGGCCCAGCCTCTTCTTGAACTCGCCTACATTATTAAAAAAAGCTTGCCGGTCGATTTCCACCCACTGTATCAGTCCATTTTGAGCTTTCATTTTTTCTACCAGGATGTCTATCTGTCTGGCTGGACCAGCTTTAATGGCCGACTAGCAACTCCTCAGCCCGGTCTCCCAGGAGGCGGCTAATTCTGTCTTCAACAAAAACAATGTCTTCTCTATCCACCCCGGTTGAAATAATTCCGACCGGTGTTTCCAGCTCATCCTCCAGCCACTTGAGATAATCAATAAACCCGGCCGGCAGTTTTTCCTCACTTCTCAGGTGGTGAATTGAACCTTCCCAGACTTTAAAAGTCCGGTAAACCGGTCTGACATTGTCCAGCACATATGGATCAGATAGAAAATCTTTCAGCTTTGAACCTTTATATTCATAGGCATAACAGGCTTTAATTTCAGGCAGGCCTTCTAGCACATCAGGCTTGGTCAGAGCAAGAAGATCAACGCCATTAAGCCGGCAGGCATAGCGAGCTGCTACCGCATCAAACCAGCCGCATCTTCGCGGCCGACCCGTCGTCGCTCCGAATTCATCGCCAATTCTGGCCAGCTGGGCGCCTGTTTCATCTTTAAGTTCGGTAGGAAAAGGGCCGCTACCCACCCTGGTGCAATAGGCCTTGGTCACTCCCAGAACAGCAGTAATCTGTTTTGGACTGAGCCCCAGGCCGGTAGCCACTCCTCCGGCTGTTGAACTGGAGGAAGTCACATAAGGAAAGGTGCCATGATCAAGGTCCAGCAGGACGCCCTGGGCTCCTTCAAATAAAATTGATTTACCAGCTTTGATCTGCTCGTAGAGAAAGGCTGATACATCTTTAACAAAGGGGGCCAACCTTTCGCCAAATCTTTTATATTGCTCATAAATTGGCCCGGTCTCAAGAGCTGGCTGGCCAAAGGCCTCCAGTATTTTATTTTTAAAGGCCAGATTCTCTTCTATTTTTTCCCGCAGAACGCTTGGCTCGAGAAGGTCAGCAACCCGAATTCCCCAGCGGGCCGCTTTATCTTCATAGCAGGGACCAATCCCACGACAGGTCGTGCCGATCATCTTTTTACCACGCTGTGTTTCACTTATTTTTTCGAGGAGTGGATGATAGGGCATGATGACCTGAGCAGAACGGCTGACGACCAATCTTTTGGCCTCCACCTCAACCCCGATTGATTTCAGATCATCTAACTCTTTAAAAAAAGCAGCCGGGTCGATGACCAATCCATTGCCGATGACTCCAATCTTATCAGGATGAAGAATTCCGGCCGGTATTAGATGAAGGACAACTTTTTTGCCCTCAAGATAAACGGTATGGCCAGCATTGTGACCGCCCTGATATCTGGCAATGAGATCAAAGGCTGAAGCCAAAAAATCAACTATCTTCCCCTTACCCTCGTCGCCCCATTGCGTGCCGATAACCAATAAGTTGTTCATTTTATTTGACCATCCTCGACTTGATCTGTCTGGTTCACCAGATTGAGACCAAACAGAAGGAATTCTATCAGATTTAGGGTTCAGCTTGAAGCCTTTAGAACACAAATCCGAGCTGAATAGAATAACCGTTATCTTTTAACTGCGATTCTTTGTCCAGACTCTTTTCTTTATTCCAGTCAAACTCAAATTTAGCATAAAAATTATCCAGAAAGTCCCACTTAAAACCTATAGCCTTCCGGTCTTTTTTTACCATCGATTCAATGAGAACATTGAAAGGCAGTGCCTGCTCATCATCAAGTCTTGAGTCAGGCAGCATCGAATACTGATAACTGAAATAGGGCTTAAACCTATTAAAAAACATGATAAGGGTTAAATAGTAGCCATCGAATTCGAGGGTCTGATTTAAAAAGGGGTGGTTAAACTCTGTCCTGACATACTCACCTTTGATTTCCCAGCCAGTAGTCACCCAGATAAGATCGAAGCCTTCAAAACGAATATTTTTGGAGTTAGTCTCATCATATTTACCGCTATAAAATGAGCCACCAGCTTCAAATCCCTGGCCAAACCTTAAAGCCAGTCTACCTCCCACACCCTTATTTTTATTGATATCTCTGGCCGGCGTTTCCAGAAAGCCATTTTCATCGGCAGAGACACCGTTAACAGCATAGGCAGAATAATAAATAACAGAATAATTTCCTTCCCAGCTGAGACCGACATCAGACCAGCGATAAGGGAAAAAATGAAAAGGTAAAGGCCGGAAAACAGTTTCATTTTCGGCTGGACGGGCATAGCGATTAAATCGCCCGAAAGGAATCTCAAAAAGTCCAATTTTAAAACTAAATAGATTACTGCCTTGAAGATTGACATAAGCCTGGTGGAGAGTGACCTTGTCATTCTGGTTAAAGAGAGCTTCGGCCGCAAAAGAAACCGGGCCGGAGATCAGTCCAGAAACCACTGCCCCGCCATTGAGATTGGAAAAAGTACCAGCTGGATAAAAACCATCTTTCTGGCTTTTTAAATATTCAAAAGAAAAATAACCGTTAAATTTAACCTGAGCTGGCAGCCGAACAGCCAGAAGTAAGATGAGCACCAGCCAAAGAACAGGTCTGGTCACTTTCATCGCTTTCTCCTTTCGGTTCTAATCGCTTCTTAACAGTTCTATTAGAGATTGTTCAACCTGGAAAAATCAAAATCATCAGTCAGTAAATCAGATTTATATGGGCCAGGATTTTTTCTGGCCTGAACCAGCCGGGTGATTTCCACACTACCTTTTTTACTACCCAGCCAGATAGCACCAACCAGCTGGCCGTCTTTAAGGACAAGTTTTTTATAAAGTCCCTGCTCCTCATCCAGCCTGGATAGAACCTCAAAGCCTTCCCCTTCCGGTAAAATCTGACCGGCTGAGGTGAGGAAAATCCCGGCCACTTTAAGTGTATTAGCTGGAACTGTACCTTCATATTTTTTTTCCTGCCCGGCCAGGTTATAAGCGACGACCCTGGCCTGGTCAAAAGCAGCGGGAATTAACCCGTAAATTCTTCCCCGGTGTTCAGACACATCCCCCGCCGCATAAATCCCTGGCTGGCTGGTCTGAAGATAATCATCAACCAGCACACCCCGGTTAGCAGCCAGGCCGGCCTTTGAAGCCAGCTCCAGCCTGGGTTTGATGCCTGAAGCTATGACCACAGCCCCGGCCGAAAGAAAGCTACCATCCTTAAATCTGACCTGGCTAACAGTTTCCTTACCAGAAATTTCCACTGCTTCTTTCCCCAAAAGAAATCTCAGTCCCATCTTTTCCAGCTGACTCTGAAGGAGCCTGGCTCCGATTTCATCCAGCTGCCTGGGCAGAAGCCGGTTGAAATATTCAACCACGGTCACCTGTTTTAAACCCCGCTTAAGAATCGCCCTGGCTATTTCCAGACCAAGCAGGCCACCTCCCAGAATAACCACCTCCGGCCCGCCTGCCAGAAACTCCAGCAGTGAGACCGCATCATCCAGTGTTCTGAGACTGAAAACGCCTTTTCTCTCAATCCCTGGGATGCCGGGAAGAAGCGGGCTTGCCCCGGTGGCCAGGACAATCTTATCTCCCTGAACCCACCCTGTTCGGTCAACTTCAACTGCCTTTCTGGCCGGATCAAGAGCGGTCACTTCCTGGCCCAGACGAACCTCTATTTTTTGCTTTTCTGCCCAGTCGGCTGGAAAAGCAAATATCCGGTTTAAAGGCAGATCGCCAGCCAGAAAATCAATTAGATTAGGCCGCGGATAGTAGGGGTATTTCTCCTGGCTGATAATCATTATTTCAGTCGATGAATCAAGTTCTCTTAATGTCTTCGCAGTCATCGCGCCAGCTACACCATTACCCAGAATGATAGTTTTCATGCTTCATGCTCCATATTGCCAGCGATATCTGACAGCCGGATTAGAGGTTCAGTCTATTTTTTGAAAAAACTCTTTGCCCACTCCACACTGGGGACAAGTCCAGTCGTCAGGAAGAGACTCAAAAGGAGTGCCGGGTGGAATATCATGTTCTGGGTCACCCACATCCGGATCGTAAATATAACCACAAGCTGTGCATTCCCATTTTTCCATAGCTGTTTCTCCTTTCCTTCTTATTTACTTAGCTATTATAATGGACTCTGCCTTTAATACAAACGAAAATTTGGCAGTTCGTTTTTCATCAAATTCTGAATATTATCCTTCAAATCAGAATTCCTGTTGACCGGTCGGTCATTCTTGATAGCAATATGTAGAGCCCGGTATGAGCCAATAATGACACTCAATTTTCTGGCCCTGGTCAAAGCGGTATAAAAAAGGTTTTTCTGCAGCATAATATAATGCTGGATTAAAAGCGGCATGACCACTGCCTGGTATTCATTGCCCTGAGCTTTGTGAACAGAAATAGCATAGGCCAGGACAATTTCAGCCAGCTCGTCTTTTTCATAAGAAACAAGGCGCCCATCAAAGTCAACCAGTAAGCTCAGTTTTTTCGGATCAATCTGGACAATGGTGCCCAGATCACCGTTAAAGACCTCCTTTTCATAATTGTTCCTGGTCTGCATAACTTTATCTCCACTTCTGAATTCTTTTGAACCCAATTTGAAGGAAGCTGAATCGGGATTGAGGGCCTTTTGCAGTTCGATATTGAGATGATCAACTCCAGCCAGTCCCCGATACATCGGGCTGATGACCTGAATCTGGGCGGAGAGCGGACTCAAACCGAGTTTTTTGGGCAGGCTGAAACGGCACAGTTTTAAAATCAAGTTGAGAACTTTTTCTTCATTTTCCTGATGAATGAAATAAAAGTCAGAGTTGGGATCTCCATGAGGAGGATATATTATAGGCTGGCCCTCGTTTACCCGGTGAGCGTTGACCACAATCAAACTTTCTTTGGCCTGACGAAAGATTTCATTCAATCTGATAACTTCGATAGCACCGGAGCCGATCAAATCTCTGAGAAGATGGCCAGGACCAACCGGTGGCAACTGATCCTGATCACCAACCAGGATTAACCTCATCTCAGGCGGCAGGGCCTGGAGCAAATGATACATTAAAGGTAAATCAATCATTGAAACTTCATCGACGATGAGGGCTTCGGCTCGCAGCGGATGACCAGGACCTCTTTTAAACCGGCCCTCATGCGGCTGATATTCAAGCAAGCGGTGAATTGTTTTAGCTTCCCGGCCAGTAGCCTCAGACAGCCTTTTAGCTGCCCGACCGGTTGGAGCAGCCAGCAGAACCTTTTTCGGCCAGCTCTCAAAAATATCAACTACCGCTCTGATAATGGTGGTCTTGCCGGTACCTGGACCACCGGTGATGATGAGAATTCTTTTTTGCAAGCTGCTTTTGATCGCTTTTTTCTGGAGGGGGGAAAAAACCAGGCCAGATTTTTTTTCTATCTCCTCAATTTTCCGGTCAAGATCAAAATCCGGTGGCGGACAATCCCGACCGGTCAGGCTGATGATTCTTCTGGCTACTTCTTCTTCTGCCTGATAGAAAAATGGCCGGTAAAGATGAATTCCGGAAGGAGTTTCTTTCGCTATTATCGATCTGTCATTGACCAGAGCGGCCAGGGCAGCCTCGACCCGTCCGGCCTCAGCTCCCAGTTCTTCCTGGCATCTTCTGATCACTTCTGCCTGCTCGGAATAAACGTGGCCTTCATCGTTGTCCTTTTCTAAGAGGTAGAGGACAAAAGCCTTGACCCGGTCCAGTGAATCTTCCGGTAGACCGAGCTTGAGAGCAATCTGATCAGCTGTTTTAAAGCCGATTCCCCAGATTTCAAGACAGAGTTGATAGGGATTCCTTTTCAGAACATCAAAAGAGGAAGCACCGTAGGTTCGGTAAATTTTATAGGCCATGGTGGTGGAAATTCCATGTTCCTGAAGAAAAATAATCAGGTCTTTTATTTCCCGGTGTTCCTGCCAGGAAGTCAGGATCTCAGCCAGTTTTTTCTGGCCAATGCCAGGCACAATTGTTAATTTCTCTGGTTGTTCATCCAGAATTCTGGCTGTGTCCACACCAAACTTTTTGATAATCCTCCTGGCCAGAACCGGCCCAATCCCTTTGATCAACCCGGAAGCCAGGAATCTCTCCAGGCCAATAGTTGAGTGAGGTAAAGCCAGACTGAAGGTTTCCATCTGGAACTGCCGACCAAATTTCTGATTTACTTCAAAATGACCGGTCAGCTTAAGATGTTCACCTGGAGACAGCGGCGGGAAAATGCCGACCACGGTAACTTCGCCTGTTTCTGTTTCCAGCTTGAAAACAGAATAGCCGTTGTCCGGGTTATAATAAACGACCTGTTCGATTGTTCCTTCCAGCTGTTCCATAGCTTGTCCTGAACGCGGCCTCCATCACCTGATATCGCCTGTCAGTCATTCAATCTTAAGAACGACATTATCGCCCGGATTGAGTCCCAGCAGGTTGGCCGCTGAATCCTCATAGACGGCAATTTCCAGAAGACCGAGACTGTTGATCATAAAAAAGGGCTTATTTCGCGGCGCCTGAGAATAAGTCGCAGCCATCTCGGTAATTCTTTTCCGACCGGCCACAAGAACCAGACTTGAGCCATGATTGGAATTGAGAAAACTGACGATCAGGTGCTGGGAGATATTGGTGATTAAATTACCAAATTTATCCTGGTAAACGATGCTTCCCCTGATTTCCCGGTCAGCATTCTGGGGCTCTGGCCAGTTCAGCTTTACCCAGGATTTAGCTGGTCTGGCCAGCTCTGATATATCTATTCCCAGACTTAACCAGGCAGCCACCGGAGCCATTTTATCCCGGCCTTCGAAACTTGTCTTTCTGGTGGTAAGAAAATAATTCTCGCCGGTTATTTCCAGAACCTCAGCTTTTTCAGCTTCCAGGATCGGCGATAAAAGGCCATTATCTGGAGCAATAAAATAATAGCGTTCGCTCCTGGCCAGCAGCAAGCGCCTCTCACTGCCTACTCCAGGGTCAACCACTGTCAAAAAAATGGTGCCAGTAGGAAAAAACCGATAGCAGGCCTGTAAAACAAAAGCCGCCGCCTGCCGGCCATGGTCAGGGAGATCATGAGTGATATCCACCAGTCTCACTTCAGAGTTGATAGATAAAATAACTCCTTTAAGAGAGGCTACGAAATAATCCTTAAGCCCGAAATCAGTCAAAAGCGCGATGATCTTCTTGCCCATTAGCTTGAAACCCGGCTCCCCCTCATCTTATTTAAACTGCACCGGTCAGTCAATAAAAGATCTGTTTCGGCTGGGTCAATCAGGAGACGACCTTTAATATTCTATTCCAGCGCGTTTTAAAGATAAAACGAAAGAATTTTTTAAACCGGTCCCGCACCCCATTTTTCAGATAAGCATCTTTTTCGGCTTCATAAGAAAAATAGATGACCCAGGGCCGGCCTTTAACATAAGACAGAGGCACAAAGCTCCAGTAACGGCTATCCAGACTGTTGTCCCGATTATCCCCCATGGCAAAAACGTGGCCAGGGGGAACAACAACCGGCCCATAATTATCTCTGATGACATCATCATATTGATAATAATTACCCTTTTCAAAAATCTGTGAATCATTATGGACTTTATAAGGCTCATCAATCGGTCTATCATTAATAAAAACCTGCTTGTTTTTGATTTCTATTTTTTCCCCTTCCAGGGCAATCACTCTTTTAACAAAATCTTTGCTCAAATCTCTTGGATACTTAAAAACTATAATATCCTTTCTTTTAAGCTGACGACTCGGCATGACTGCCGCTTCGAACGAATCTATCGGCCGGGCGTAGATGAACTTATTGACCAATAAAAAATCCCCAACGAGCAGGGTCGGCTCCATCGAACCACTGGGAATCTGAAAGGCCTGGACAACATAGGTCATGACAAAAAAGACGAAGATAGCTGTTTCAGCAATTAGTTCAAAGTATTCGCGGAAAAGACTTTTTTCTCTTTTTTTCTTGCCTGACTGTTCGTCCGGCAACTGATCTTGCGCTTCAGTTTTTTTCTTTTTCTCGCTGGCTGTCATGTAACTCTATCCTTTTTAAGTTATTTAATATACTCTAAAAAATATCGCCTTTCAAATGCAATCAGAGAAGAGGGAGCTGGCTTTAATATCTTGACAGACAGGCTGATTAGGAATTTACTTAAATCATGGTTATAGCGCTTTTTGGCTATGGGACTTCTGGAAAAACTACTCTCTTTGAAATTTTAACTCAAAAAAAGGCCACAACCGTAGCCCATCAGAAGGAAGCCAGGCTGGAAGTTCCTCGGGCTTCTGTCCCGATCAGTGACGAGCGCCTTGACACCCTGGCTGTCCTTTATCCGCAGAAAAAAAAGATAGCTGCTCATCTTGAGATCGAAGATTTTCCCGGCCTGGCCGCCGGTCAGATTTCCGCCTCAGCCTATCTGGCGGAGTTAAGGAAAGCTGATGGCCTGGCTCAGGTTGTCCGGGGATTTCGAAATCCCATGATTCCCCATCCCAGGGGCAAAATTAATCCGGCCGACGATATAACTTCTATGGTGGAGGAACTCATCCTGTCTGATTTAGTCATGTTGACAGCCAGGCTGGAAAAGCTGGAAAAAGACTTGCGTAAAATGAAAGATCCCGAAGGTCAAAAAGAGAAGGAACTGCTGGAAAGGCTAAAACCAAGGCTGGAAAGCAGCCAGCAACTCAGAGAGATAGGCTTAAGCCCGTCTGAGGAGAAGATGCTTAGAGGTTTCTGCCTTTTGTCGTTGAAACCTTTTCTTCCCGTTATTAATCTGGATGAAGCCGATCTGGCTTATCTTGATAATCCTGAAGAAAGATTCCCCGGCCTGAGTTCGGCCAGACCTGTTCTTGGTTTTTGCGGTCAGATTGAAAAGGAAATAATGGAGCTGGAGGAAGAAGAAAAGGCTATCTTTATGGCCAGTTATGGCCTGACCGCACCTCTCCAGTCAAGATTCTTCTCAAAAATCAAGGAAGTCATGGAACTTGTGACTTTCTACACCATAGGCCAGGATGAGGTCAGAGCCTGGCTGATTAAAAAAAATACCCCGGCGGTTAAAGCAGCTGGAGAAATCCATACAGACCTGGAAAAAGGTTTTATCCGGGCTGAAGTTCTGCCCTTTGAAGAATTGATCAAAGCCGGTTCCTGGATCAAAGCCAGGGAGGCTGGTGCTATTCGGCTGGAAGGTAAGGACTATCAGGTTCAAGATGGAGACATAATCTACTTCAGATTTTCAACATGACCAGTTTCTTTACAGTTACTTCTCATGATTCATCCTGCCGGGCCAGGACAGGGCTTCTGGCCACGGCTCATGGATTGGTCCAGACGCCAGCCTTTATGCCGGTGGCCAGCCAGGGTACGGTCAAAGCCCTGACCCATAATATTCTTCAGGAGATGGGTGCCCAGATTATCCTGGTTAATTCCTATCATCTATTTTTACGGCCGGGAATCAAAATCATCCAACAGCTGGGCGGACTTCATAAATTTATCTCCTGGCCGGCAGCTATTCTATCGGACAGTGGAGGATTCCAGGTCTATAGTCTGTCGTCTCTGGTCAAAATTAGCCAGGAAGGAGTCCGGTTTTCTTCGCATCTGGATGGCACCAGAATTTTTTTGACCCCAGAGGAAGTAGTCAGGATCCAGGCCGGACTGGGAACTGATATCATGATGTGCCTTGATTATTTCCCACCATACCCTTACACAGAAAAACAGGTTGAGGAATCGGTGCAATTAACCAGCCACTGGGCTCTGCGCAGTCGCCAGGAATTCAGCCGTCTCGAGTTATCCACCCATTTGTGGGGAATCACTCAGGGTGGCGTTTTCTGGCCCTCTAGAGAAAAAAGTATCGAAGATCTGGTCAGTCTGGATTTTAGTGGCTATGCTCTGGGCGGACTGGGCATCGGTGAGCCAAAAAGTCAGCTATATGAAACGCTGGAGAAAGCAGATAGGCTTTTGCCGCAGGACAAACCCAGGTACCTGATGGGCATGGGATATATAGAAGATATTCTGGAGGCGGTAGAGAGGGGTGTAGATTTTTTTGACTGTGTTCTGCCGACCCGAAATGCCAGAAATGGGACATTATTTACCAGTCAGGGCCGTCTATCAATTAAGAATAAAAGATACGAGGCTGATCCCCGTCCCGCTGACGAAAACTGCAACTGCTATACCTGTCGGAATTTCTCCAGAGCCTATCTTCGCCATCTTTATGAGCGAGGAGAGATTTCCTCAGCCATTCTGAATACCATTCATAATCTTTATTACTACCTTGACATCTTTCAAAAAATGAGGCAAGCTATTCAATCTAATTCATTTCAATCATTTAAAAAAGAAATCTTAAAAATAAATTTAGATGAATAGGGAGAAAAGATGAGTTTATTAACTATGTTTAGTGTATCCGAGCAACAGGCAGCCGCTCCTGCTCAGGGTAACGCCCTTCTCACGCTTCTGCCGCTAATTCTCGTTTTCGTTATCTTTTATCTTTTGATCATCCTCCCCCAGAGAAAGAAACAGAAGCAGCATCAGAAGATGGTCGATAATTTGCGTCCCGGCGACCGCATAGTGACGAGCGGCGGTATCTTTGGTACAGTTATGGATGTCCATCCTGACAGGATTGAACTGAAAATTGCTTCCAATGTGAAGATAGATATACTGAAAAGCGCTGTGGGAATTGTTCTATCTGAAAAAGAAAAGGTTGAAAACAAAGAACATAGTTAAATAATTCTGGTTAGTTTAGTCCATCAAGGAAAGAGTTAGCTCACATGAAAAAGAATGTTAAGTGGAAAATCGGATTAACCCTGGCCGTTATTGCTCTCAGTATCTTTTTGATTTATCCACCCAAGGAAAAAATTAAGCTTGGACTTGACCTCAAGGGCGGGACTCACCTGCTGATGCAGGTTATAACTGATGATGCCATCAATGTCGAAACCGATCAGCAAATAGCCCGCTTTGAAGAGGTTTTTAAGAAGAATAACGTCACCTTTACCCGGGCCGCCAAAGAAAAACCCGGGCAATTCTATTTTGAGGGCATCAGTGCTGACCAGGAAGGGAAAATCAGGGACCTGATAGATGAGTATACCAGGGACTGGGATTACACTCTTACCGGCGACCGGGTCAATTTTAAACTTAAGCAGCCCGCCGAGCAGTACCTGCGAGAACAGGCTGTATTGCAAACACTCGAAACAATCAGAAATAGAGTCGACCAGTTCGGTGTGGCCGAGCCCATCATCCAGCGACAGGGTTCTGATCGTATTGTCGTTGAGCTACCTGGTATAGATGATCCGGAAAGAGTCAAAAATTTGATCAAAGTGACTGCTGTCCTCGAGTTTAAGCTGGTCAAGGCCGGACCGGCTCCTGATGAAGAAACCCTGCTGCAGGAGTTTGGAGGTCAAGTACCAGATGATGCAGAAATAGTTAAAGGAGATCCGAGGCGAGGTTTACAGGGTTATTATCTGGTAAGCAAGGTAGCCTCGATTACCGGCAAAGATTTAAGGAGTGTCAGAAGAGGCGTTGATGAATGGAATAATCCAGCTGTGAGTTTTACCCTGACGCCGGATGGAGCCAGGCGGTTTGAGCAGGTAACCGGGCAGAATATTGGAAAGCAACTGGCAATTATTCTTGATGAAAGGCTGCAATCGGCACCGGTCATCAATTCTCGCATTTCTGATTCCGGTATCATCCAGGGAAGATTTACTCCAGAAGAGGCTGATGACCTGGTGGTTATCTTAAAAGCTGGCGCTCTGCCCGCCGGAATTAAATACCTCGAGGAAAGAACAATCGGCCCCTCACTCGGGACAGATTCTATCCGCCAGGGCCTGCTAAGCGGTCTGGTAGCTATTTTTGCAGTCATGGTTTTTATGATTTTTTATTACAGGCTGTCCGGTCTGAATGCAGTAGCGGCCTTGATTTTAAATACCTTTCTGATTTTTGGTGCACTCAGTTATTTTAAAGCTACCCTGACCCTGCCTGGCATTGCCGGTATTATCCTGAGTATTGGCATGGCTGTTGACGCTAATATCCTTATCTTTGAAAGAATAAAGGAGGAAATGGCCCTGGGAAAGAATGCAGGCAGCGCTATTAATACTGGTTTCAGTCGGGCCTTTACTGCTATCTTCGATTCCAACTTAACCACAATCATTTCCGGTGTTTTCCTCTTTCAGTTTGGTACTGGGCCAATAAAGGGTTATGCGGTGACTTTAATCTGCGGACTGGTTGCTAATCTGTTTACGGCCGTCTTCGTTTCACGTCTGATCTTTGATTTAACCGTCCCAACCAATGCTAAGAAGTTGAGTATCTAACATGGAAATATTCAAAAAAACACCCAATATTGATTTTCTCAAATTCAGATGGTTTGCTCTGGCCTTGACCATTGCCATCATTCTGGCAGGCATCCTGAACATGACTATAGGCCATGGGTTAAAGATGGGCGTCGATTTCGGCGAGGGGACACTCGTCAGAGTGATGTACAAAGAGCCAATTTCGGTCTCGGCCATTAGACAACTGCTGGATGACGTTGGCCTCGGCGACAGTATTATCCAAGAATCTGGAAAAAGCGGCCGGGAATTTCAAATCAGAACAGTCGAAACCAGAACGACCAGCCAGACCGGTGAAGAAATCGAAGGCCACCAAATCCTGGCCAATAAGGTCATTTCTGCCTTGCAGAGCAAAGAGGACCAGCAGCGCCTCGCTCAGGGCATGATTGACTTAAATAATATCGACAGCCGCTCTCTGACCGCTTTGTTAACTGAAATATCAGCTGAAAATAGTGAAGAACTGGCCAGTCGGATTATGACCTACCGGAATGAACACGGTATTATTGTTAACTGGGACGAGCTTAAAAAGGAGCCGGTCTCTCTGCCCGATGAAATTCTCAATAAGCTTCAAGCTAGAGCTTTTCTGGGGCAGATGACTGTTTTAAGTAAGGAGACGGTTGGCCCTCAGGCTGGAAAAGAGTTGAGGAAAAAAGCGACTCAGGCAGTTATCTGGTCTATAATTGCCATGCTCGTTTACATCGCTTTCCGATTTAAAGGGATTGAGTTTGGAGCAGCAGCTATTTTCACTCTGTCCCAGGATGTCTTAATTTGCCTCAGCATCTATTCTTTTACTAACCGGGAAATTAATCTACCTATCATTGCTGCCTTTCTGACGATTGTGGGTTATTCTGTCAATGATACTATCGTTATCTTTGACCGGATCCGCGAGCTGAGAAAAACCATGAGAAAAGAGCCGCTGGAAAAAATAATGAATCTTTCTCTTAACATCAACCTGACCAGGACTATTATTACCGCGGGAACTGTTTTTCTGGCCATTCTGGCTCTTTTCCTCTTCGGTGGTAAAGTCATCAACGATTTTGCCTTTATCATGCTGGTTGGCTCAATTGAAGGTGTTTACTCCACTATTTTCATGTCCTGCCCGGTTGTTCTCTGGTGGAACCAGCTCTTTGGTAAGAAGAAAAAAGTTAGAAAATAGTTAAATATTTGACTTGTAAAATAAATTTTTTTAACCTATAATTTAGTCTAATCTAATTTAAGAGCGTGAGGTTTAACATGCCAGAAGCAAAAAGGCCTAAACAAGGAGGAGAGTTACCTGAACTCTTCAAGGATTCCTTTTTCCAGGCCGAGTCGGGGATTAAAAGAAAAGCGCTGGCTTTACCCATTGCTATTATCCTCCACGCTGTTTTTATTGCCGCTATCATTGTTATTCCTCTGCTGTCTGTAGATGATCTGCCAAAAGTAGAGGTCTATAGCGCCTTTCTGGCTCCACCCCCGCCACCCCCGCCGCCACCGCCACCACCAGCTAAGAAAAAGAGTTCATCATCTACCAGAACTATTAGAGCTGTTCAAGCTACAACTTCTGTAGAACCTGGTAAGTTAGTTGCGCCTGTAGAAATACCCGAACAAATCGCCGATGAAGCAATTTCTGATTTTGGGATTGAAGGTGGAGTTGAAGGTGGAGTTGAAGGCGGAGTCGTAGGTGGAGTTCTGGGTGGAGTCGTTGGCGGAGTCCTGGGCGGAGTTATTGGCAGCGATGTTCAGCAGGAGGAACCGGTAAGAGCTATTGGCGAAATTAAGCAGCCGAAGTTAATTCACCGGGTTGAGCCCGTTTATCCCGAAATCGCCCGACAGGCCAGAGTAGAAGGAACAGTTATCCTGGAAGCGACCACTGATATCTATGGTCGGGTCCAGCAGGTTAAAGTTTTGAGATCTGTCCCCTTACTTGATCAAGCAGCTATCGATGCTGTCAAACAGTGGGTTTATGAGCCGATGATTATCAACGGCCGTCCCAGGGGCGTTATCTTTACGGTTACTGTTCTATTCAAACTAAAGTAAGAAAAGCTTATAATGGCTTTCGATATTTAAAAGGAGGTTTTCAACATGCAATTCGGTTTGATTGAAATGTGGCAGTCGATGGGCGCTGTAGCTAAGACAGTGGCCATAATTCTGATCGCTCTTTCCGTTATTACTATCTATCTATTCATTGAAAGGCAGTTAGCCTTTTCACGGGCCAGAAAAAAATCAATGCAAGTGGCTCCAAAACTGGCTGAGTTGTTGAAGAATGGACAGCTGAAAGAAGCTTTAGCCCTGGCTTCCAAGAAGGAATACAGGGGCAGCCATCTGGCTAGAGTGACCGCGGCCGGTATTGAGGAATATTTGGCTGGCGGGTCGTCTAACCTATCCTTGCAAGAGCAGATAGAAGCCGCCCAGAGGGGTTGTGACCGTGCACAATCTCTTTTTACTCAAGAACTTAGAAGAGGGCTGAGCGTCATGGCCACTATCGCTACCTCTTCACCCTTTATTGGTCTGTTCGGAACTATTTTTGGTATTATCAATGCATTCCGTGGCATGGCTCTGACTGGCTCTGGCGGAATCGGGGCTGTAGCAGCTGGTATTGCTGAAGCACTTGTTACCACCGCTTTTGGTATCGGTGTGGCTGTTATTGCTCTGTGGACATTCAATACGTTAAACAGCAAAATTGAAGTCTACAATACTGAGATGGAAAATACAGCCTCTCAGTTGACCGATTATTTTGTGCGGACGGGCGAGTCTAAATAACGGCCTTCGTTAAATTTTATTAAAAAGAGAGAGAGACAATGGCTTTTTCAGTATCAACCAACGAAAAAGAAACAGTAAAATCTGAACCCAATGTCGTTCCTCTCTGTGACGTCCTTCTGGTCTTACTTATTATTTTTATGGTCGTTACTCCGCTGGTCCAGAAAGGTGTTGATGTTCAGCTGCCGACGGCTCTTAACAGCTCAAATATGCCTGACAACCCAGACGTGGTTTTATCCGTTAAAGCAGACGGCTCTCTTTTCCTCAAGGAACAACGAATTACCCTGGAGGGCCTGCCAGCAGCTCTGGAGGAGCAGCTTATAACTGCTACAGATAAAAAAGTCTATTTAAGAGCAGACCAGAATCTCGAATTTGGCAAGATTGTTGACATTATTTACGGCATTCAGCAGGCTGGAGTAGAGGTAGTAGGCATTATCACAGAGAAGAAAGCCACTGAGGAATCCTGATTTTTGATTTCTGACTAGTTATTTAAGCTAGAAAAAGGGGAAGCTAAATGCTTCCCCTTTTTTATTTTGTTTAGAAAAATCCATCCAGACTTCAGGCGACTCCATACAAAGATAAAGCCTGTCGCTACAACCATAAGCTTTAAAGATTTCTCCTAATTTTTGATATATTCTCAACCTCAGTGGCCGCGGATATCTTAATTTCCCATCCCAGGATCTGACCAATTCTTCCTCGTAAATCAAACTTTCTGGAAACCTCTGTCTGGCTATTTCTCTCAATTTGCCTGGAAAACGCAATGTTCCCAGACTGACCCAGGCTAAGGAGGCTGGAGGTATTTTCTTTAATAAACCTTCACAGACCTCACCATATTCTTTTTCCCAGCCTGAATAATAAATTATCGGGTCGAAGTGAAAGGCTACTTTAAAGCCGTGCTCAACTGCCCGTTCGGCTGACCTGACCCTTTCTCCCAGACTGGCCGAACCGATCTCTTCCATCTTAATTATCCTTTCTGTATTAAGCGACCAGGCTAAGACTACATTTTCTGATGGCGGACTGACCAGCAGAGAATCAATAGCCGCGGTCTTTGTCTTCAGCTCCAGCAGGACTCCCTTTTTATCTCGAAATAAATCTATCAGGAAAGAAGCCTGACCGGATATCGCCTCCAGAGCCAGAGAATCTCCGAGTTCACCCGTACCAATTCTGAGCACTTTAGTTCTGGTGCTGGCCAGAAAAGCGCCGAGCTCGCTTTCTAAATCTTTCTGGTTAACAGCTATGGTCAGGGGTTGCAGGCTAAAATAAGCCTGGAGAATGCAATAACTGCAGTCAAGCGGGCAGTTAAGATTGAGATCGATTGTCCAGTAACCACAGGGAACAGCACCCGGACTGCAGGGACAGGGGCGAATAAAGGCCTTCTCGTCGGTCAAAAACAAAACTCTTTTGCTCTCGGCGATGGGGTCAGTTGCCAGACGTAGCTCCGCCTGAATTTCTTCCAACCTGTCAACCAGCTTAACAGGAGTTGGTTTTAGCCGGCTTATTATTCTTTCTACCAGCGGAGAATTTTCAAGCTGCCTGTTGACGAAGATTCTTTTAATCCACTTATTCTCCTGCATGCAGTTAGCTACTCATCAATCTCTTTGTTTAAAAGTCCAAATAAAACATCTAACTCGCCTTCCTTTAGCTTTTGCTTTAGCTGTTCAACCACAAGTTCCATTTCCTCCCTTGTTCTGGCTTCAAAACTGATAGAGAGAGAGCTTTTTTCGAGTGAATGATCGTAGTCGAGACGACTATTCACTGGCAGGTTAATTTGCCTTAAAGCGGCTTGTATCTCTCGGTTAATCTCAGTCACCAGAGGAAAAGCCCTTTCTCTCAAGGCAGCCAACAGTTCCAGCCCAGCCCTGGGCTTTCTCTCTCTGGCTGCCCGAACCAGTGGTTTAAGCTCTTCTTCAGTCAGAATGGTGTCCAGTCCCACCTTCCGCCTTTTCTTAAGAGTAAAGAGAAGTTCAATCAGCTCAGCCTGCTGGTTGTGATTAAAAGCCTCAGACAAGCCGATAATGGCCTCCCTCTCTTCAGGAAGGAAGGTCAGAAAGAGCCTGGCTGTTGATAGTTTCCAGCCACCACGATGGATAGATGGCAAAGCCCAGTCTAAACAGGCCAGCTGGCTAAGAAGATCAACAGTCTGCCTTTCAGGTGGGAGCTCCAACCTGGCAAGAAACTCTTTAATTATCTCTTCCCGGCTGAGCCCGAACTCGATGAATTTCTTTATGATCAGAGCTTTCTCCGCTAAAGAGAAATTCTTCTTAGGATAACTTTCGAAAAAAGCCAGGCTAAAGAGAGTAAGATCGGTCAATTCCGACGGCGTTACTAACCCCATAATTTCTTTTAAACCAAATTTTCGGGAAGCCTCTACCCTCCTCCAACCAGTCACCAGAATAAAAGCCTGACCGTCGCTTTTAACGATCACCGGCTCAACCAGTCCTGCTCGCTGGATAGAAAAACTTAGCTTCTCATCAGATTTATCGAGGGTAAACTTGAACCTGGTATCTTCTAAATTAATTTCCCTCAGGCTGATCTGCCTTAATTCCATATCTTAATTCTACGGAACGACTTTAATTTTGTAAACATCATCAGCCGGAAGAGTTGCCAGTTAGATTGAAATTTGCTATTTTATTTTGAACATGAAAGAGGAATCTATTGCCAGGCCTTCTTTTCACGGTCCTGAAATACCGAATGGTCGTTTAATTTTTATTCCTTTCATGCCAATAAAGTCTTTTGTCTCAGATCTGAGGAAAAAAGCAGGCCAGAAGGTTAACATTCATCTGTGCCAGCTCTTTTATTTTAAAGAGCAAGCGGTGCTCTATGGCCCGGTCGGCGCTTCAGCCAGTGTTAGCACACTGGAAAAAATCAGGCTGGGAAATTTGAAGGAAATAATTGTCCTCAGTTACTGCGGTTCACTGTCTGAATCTATTAAGATTGGCCAGGCTTTTCTACCTCTTTGCGCCCTGTCCGACGAAGGAACATCCAGCCATTATCTGCCTGGAGAAAATAGACTCTACCGGGTCTCAACCACCAGGCGCCAGCGACTGGTTGATTATCTGGCAGCCAGAGATTTGCCTTATGCCGAAGGTACGGTAGTCTCAACTGACGCTCCCTACCGGGAGACACGCTCCTGGTTGGAAAATATGCAGAAAAGAGGTGTGGTGGCTGTTGACATGGAAATGTCGGCCGTTCTGGCTTTTTCGGAATTTTATGGCCTAGAAACAGCCGGCCTCTTTATTGTCTCCGACGAACTGTCGCCATCTTCCTGGCGCAATCTGATGAACACCCAGATAGTTTTTAAGGCCACTGAAAAATATTTCAGGCCGCTTATCTTTGAGTCCTGAGAATCTAACTAATCTTGAGGTAGGTCCGATGAAACCAAAAGTTCTCTTAACTCATCCTTTATTAAAGGAAGCCATGGATTATCTGGCCGAGCAGACAGAACTGGAGCTGGCCACCAGCCAGGATTTTCTGCCGCACTCTGAGCTGGTCCAAAAAATTGTGGATAAAGAAGGACTGCTCTGTTTTTTGTCTGATACCATTGACCAGGAGGTGTTAGACCATGCTCCCGCCCTGAGAGCCATTTCCAATTGTGCAGTTGGAATCAATAATATTGACCTGAAACTGGCCCGAAGCCGTGGCATTATTGTGACCAATACTCCCAATATTCTGACTGAGCCCACAGCCGACCTGACCATGGCTCTGATTCTGGCCACCACCAGACGGATAGTGGAGGCCGATGAATTCTGCCGTCAGGGTCGGTTTCAAGGCTGGAGAATAGATCTTTTTCTCGGCCAGGGACTGCAGGGAAAAACCCTGGGGATAATCGGTTGTGGTCAGATCGGACAGGCTGTGGCCCGAAGAGCTCAGGCTTTCGGATTGAAAATCATCTATTATAACCGCCACCGCTTAAGCCCGGACAGGGAAGCTGCCCTAAAAGCTGACTATCGCCAGCTCGATACTCTTTTAGCCGAAGCCGATATCGTCTCTATCCATGCTTCACTCAACCCAGATTCAGACCATCTGATTACTGGCGACAAGCTGGCTCTGATGAAAAGATCTGCCGTTTTAATCAATGTCGCCCGCGGTGCAATTGTTGATGAGAAAGCTCTGGCCAAGGCCTTAAAAACCGGCCAGATCTGGGCCGCCGGTCTTGATGTCTATGAGCACGAGCCACAAATCGAGCCAGATTTACTCTCATTAAAAAATGTTGTTCTTTTGCCCCACATTGGCAGCGCTACTTATGAAACCAGGCTGCAGATGAGCTTGATGGCAGTCAATAACTTACTGGAAGCTCTGGCAGGAAAGACACCAGCCAACCTGGTCAAAGACAGCTGAGGCTGTCGGCAGATGATTACCCCTCACTTATCTGGCGGATTAAGACTTCCGGTCCGGTAGCCGTCCAGGTCAAGCGTCACATAGCGATAGCCAAGTTTTTTTAAATTAGCGACCACCTTTTCCTTTATCTTGGGCTTAAGCCACAGCCGGAATTCTGCCTGGTCAATTTCAATCCGGGCTATCTCTCCATGGTGTCTCAACCTGACCTGGCTGAAGCCCTGCTGTCTGATTATCTTCTCTCCTTTTTCAATTTTCTCCAGGATAGAGCGATCAAGTGGCTGCCCATAAGGAATTCTGGAGGCCAGACAGGCAGCTTGAGGCTTGTTCCAGTTAGAAAGACCAATATACCTGGCCAGACGCCTGATTTCTGCCTTGGTCAAACCCGCTTCTGCCAGAGGCGAATAGATGCCGAGCTCTTTAAGGGCTTTTCTTCCCGGGCGGTAGTCGGCAGCATCATCCAGGTTGGAACCTTCCAGGACTTTATTAAGGCCAATTTCTCTGGCCACTTCCTTTAACCTAGAAAAAAAGGAAAATTTACAGTAAAAACAACGCTGATCAGTATTTTTAACTACCCCGGGCACTTCCAGGCTATTGACCTGGACAGTCATCAGGTCGACCTTAAGATCAGCAGCCAGTTTTCTGGCCGCCTGAATTTCCTGACGGCTAAATAGGGGGCTATCAACAATAACAGCCTTAACCCTATCTCCAAGCACGTCGGCCGCCACCCGCAGGAGAAGACTGCTATCTACTCCTCCTGAAAAAGCCACCAGAGCGCTTTCAGCTGATTTTAGCTCCTCTTTTAATCTCTCATATTTCTGAATTAAGTCTGCTTCGAGCTGCTCCGAAACTCTTCCTGATTTGACCGCCTTTGGCCTGCTTTTTGACTGCCTTCCCCTGGATCGGCTCCTGGCGTCAGCCATGGTTGTTCCTCTTTTTTGTCTTTTTCTTCTCATCCTCAAGCTTAAAGACTTCCTTGACCAGTTCATCAACAATCTTGTCGGCGGGGATTTTTTTTATGACTTTTCCTTTCTTAAAGATGATACCAACTCCTTGCCCGCCAGCCACCCCCAGGTCAGCTTCTTTAGCTTCGCCTGGACCATTGACCGGACAACCCATAACCGCTACGGTTAGACTGCTTGTAAGCGACGAAATTCGACGCTCTATTTGAGTGGCCAGTTTCTGAATATCAACCTGGCAGCGGCCACAACCAGGACAGGAAATAAAATTTATTCCACTTTTTTTCAGACCCAGATCCTGAAGAAGCAGATTGGCCACTTCCACTTCTTTTTCTGGTGGGGCAGTTAGAGAAACCCTGATCGTATCAGCTAACCCTTCTCTGATCAGCAAGCTCAGACCGGCTACTGATTTCAGGCTACCTCTGAATAAGGTCCCGGCTTCAGTAATACCGGCGTGAAAAGGATAATCAACCCGGGTAGCCAGCAACCGGTAGGCCTGGAGTGTCCTCTCGATATCAGAAGCCTTAAGCGAGATTTTTATGTCATAAAAATCCAGGCCCTCGAGCAGTTTGATCTCCCGCAGGGCGCTTTCCACCATTGCTTCCGGTGTAACCTCGCCATATTTTGACCTTAGATCTTTTTCCAGCGAACCTGAATTTATGCCTATTCTAATCGGGATTTGTCTGTCGCGAGCTCTTTCCACTACTTCCTTTAACTTGCTTTTTGATCCAAAAGTCCCGGGATTAATCCTGAGGCCATCCACTCCGGCCTCTATCGAAGCAATGGCCAGATTAGGATCAAAATGGATATCAGCCACCAGCGGCAGGCTAACTTTTTTCTTAATCTCCTTAATAGCCAGCGCATCGGCCATCTCCGGCACAGCCAGCCGGACCAGCTGGCAGCCAGCCTTTTCCAATCTTTTTATTTGCCTGACAGTTGGTTCGATTCTGGCAGTCCTCGTCTTGGTCATTGACTGAACAACAATTGGACGCTCTCCACCAATTTCCACCTGGCCTATTCTGATCACTCTGGTCTTTCGCCGGGGGAAAAGAGATTCACTCATCTCGACAATTTACCTTATCGATTAAAGACACTGTTTAAACTGCCGGCCAGTTTCTTAAAAAAGTCACCCAGGCTTTTCCAGCCAGCCGGCATAGTTTTCACTAAATCATTCAAGATGACAAAACCCATAATAAAAATAACCAGCAAAAAGCCGATCTGCAGCCAGATTTCTCTCATCCTCGGGCTGAGATCTCTTCTGATAATGGCTTCAATCATCAGGACGAAAATCTGACCACCATCAAAGACGGGAATTGGCAACAAATTCAAAATGCCCAGCTGCAGGCTGATAATAGCTATCCAGCTCAACATGGCCAGCAAGCCTATTCTCATGGCTGCGTAGGAAAAATTGGCAATTTCCAGCGGGCCACCCAGTTGCTTGGCTGAAGCCTCGCCAGTAAACAGGTCTTTGAGAAAGTTTATGACCAGAAAAGTATTCCTGGCATTATCTTCCAGACTGCGAGCTATGGCTGGGAAAAAAGAATATTTTTGAGTAACAGATTTTGCTCCCTGCATGATGCCTATTTTACCGACATTGCCTTCTTTTCTCGGGATAACAGTCAGATCAAGTTTTTGCCCCTGTCGGTCAACAGTGATAGTAACCGGAATATCAGGACTCTTTTCAATTTTCTCGACAAAATTATATAGAAAGACCGGTTGACCATCGATGGCCAGAATAACATCTCCTGGTTTAAGACCGGCTTTCTCCGCTGGCGAACCAGGGCTGACCATCATAATTTGAGCCAGAATTTTAGCCCGAAAACCAGCATAACCCATCTCATATTTGGTGATTTTATCGGTCTTGAGCGGAACATTAAGGATTTGACCGGCTCTTCTGATTTCTAGAGTTATCTCCCGGTCAGGCTTCGAGCCGATAGTAATTTCGACTTCATTCCAGGTCTTAACCGGACGACCATTTATCTTCAAAATTTCATCGTCAATCATCAGCCCAGCTTTTTCGGCTGGTGAACCGGGGTCAATGTAGCCAATTACTGGCGGCTGGTCCAGATATTCTGGTACAGTCACGCCAGCCATATTGATAATGGCCACCAGCACAATGGCCAGGACGATATTCATTACTGAACCCATAACCAGGATTAGAAACCGCTGGAATCTGTTCTTAGCCATAAAATCATCAGGAGAAATTTCCCGGTTTTTATCAAACATGCCTTCTCCCAGCAGCTTCACATAGCCACCCAGCGGAATAAGACTAATCCGGTAATCAGTCTCCCCCTTTTTAAAGCCAAACAGTCGGCGACCAAAGCCCAGAGAAAAAACTTCGACTCTGACCCCAACTAGCTTGGCAGTAAAGAAATGCCCGAATTCATGAATAAACACCAGCACACCAAAAACGATGATAAAGGCTACTATTGTCCCGAGGATGGTCATCTCTGATTTCCCTTCAAATTGACTAATTGATTTAAAAATTGATTGGCCATAAATCTGGTCTTATGATCTAAGGTGAAGACATCATCCAGCGAGGTAAGTCTAACTGGTTGATGCTGACGATAGCAATACTCGACGATGGAATGGATCTCACCGAACATAATTTTGCCCTCGAGAAAGGCAGTCACTGCTACCTCATTGGCTGCATTGAGCATAACAGGATAACTCTCGCCGACCTGCAGGGCTTTCCTGGCCAGAAAAAATAGCGGATATCTTTGTTCATCATCAACCGGGTAAAATTCCAGGCTGGCAATTTCAGCCAGATTCAGAGCTGGCAAAAAAGAGGTCTGGCGCTCAGGATAGCTCAAAGCATACTGGATGGGGATCCTCATATCGGTCTGGCTTAACTGGGCCAGGACTGAACCATCCTGAAACTCAACCAGTCCATGAACAATACTCTGAGGGTGAATCAGCACCTGCAGTTCTTCTGGTTGCAGATCAAATAACCACCTGGCTTCAATGAGTTCCAATCCCTTGTTCATCAGAGTGGCCGAATCGATGGTTACTTTTTTCCCCATGGTCCAGCGGGGATGCTTTAGTGCTTCTTCTACCCTGCGTTCGGCCAGATCATTCACTGGCAGCCGGAAAAAAGGACCCCCTGAGGCGGTTAAATAAACCTTTTTTAGATATCTTTTCTTCTGTCCCTGCAGACATTGAAAGATAGCTGAATGTTCACTGTCAACCGGTATTATCCTGGCCCCTGTCCGGGCTGCTATTTTTTTCAAAAATTGCCCGGCTACTACCATTGATTCTTTGTTAGCCAGTGCCAGATTTTTCCCGGCCTCCAGCGCAGCCATGGTTGGTTTTAGTCCAGCAATACCGGTGATGGCTGAAACAACCAGATCAGCTTCCAGTTCAGTTACCAGCTCAAGCAATCCGGTCTCGCCGGCTACGACATCTGTTCCAGTCTTAGAAAATTTTTTCTGCAGGCCAAGCGAATCAGCCCGGTTCTTGACTGCTGCCAGCCGGGGCTTGAACTCCTGGATCTGTTCGCTCAACAGTCTGATATTTTTCCAGGCAGCCAGACCAACCACTTGATATTCTCCGGGATGGTGGCGAATGACATCCAGCGTGTTGCTGCCAATGGAGCCAGTGCTCCCGAGAACAATTATTCTTTTTCTGGTCTTTGACATCTTCGATTTGCAGATTATCAAACTCTTATTTGATAATTAAAAGTTTCATCAGATAATAAAAAAGCGGGCAGGCCAGAGTAAAGCTATCAATCCTGTCCAGAATTCCGCCATGCCCGGGAATCAGATTGGACGAATCTTTGACACCGGCTGCCCTTTTAAAAAGAGACTCTAAGGGATCAGCCACCTGGGCACCAGCATGGACCAACGCACTTAAAGCCATCACTTCTAAAGCAGGAAAACGGGGTAAAAGAATAGTTCTGGCCAACCAGCCCCCGGCTACCGCCCAGATAATTCCGCCGATAGCTCCTTCCCAGGTCTTATTGGGACTGGCGATTGGAGTCATTTTATGCCGGCCAAAACGCTTACCAATCAAAAAAGCTCCAGTATCGCCAAGAAAGACAACAGCAAACAACAGGTAGAGCCAGAGCAGGCCAAAATCCCGTCTTATCCAGTAAAAAAAGTTTATGGTCAGACTGACGTAGATGACTCCCGAGACGGTGACACTGAAGGAACCAGGAAAAAGGGCCAGCTTTTCCAGGCTGTTGGTGTCAATCACAAAATAGACAAAGGCAATAATGGTGATAAGGGTGAAGCCCAGTAAAAAAGGAAACCAGTCAAAATAAAAGGTAGCTCCAATGATCAAAGCAAACAAGCAGCCCAGCAATTTTTTCGGATAGAACTTACGCCGGTTGCTTAAGTTATAGAATTCCAGTAGCCCCCCGATGATAATCGCCTGGACGAGCAGGAAAAATATCCAGGGCGGGGTGAACTGTATGATTAAAAACAGAACGACTATTAATATTAAGGCTGATTTGGTTCTTTCGGCTAAGCTCATGTCAACTGATCTTCTTTCTGGCCGAGGCCACCAAATCTTCTTTCCCTTTTCTGATAATCAATAATGGCCTCCAGCAGATCCTTTTTCCGGAAATCAGGCCAGAGAACAGGCGTAACCCAGAATTCCGTATAGGCACACTGCCAGAGCAGGAAATTGGATAGTCTCATCTCGCCGCTGGTTCTGATCAGAAGATCAGGGTCAGGCAGATCAGCTGTATCCAGATAGCGCGAAAAGGTTTTTTCATTCAGTCTGTCCGGACTGATGTTCTTTTTAATTAGCTCTTGACAGGCCTTTAGAATTTCCTGCCTTCCGCCATAATTAAGGGCAACGACCAGCACCATCCGGCTATTATCTCTGGTCAATTTTTCCAGGCGGTTAAGTTCCCGGCGGACAAAAAGGGGGATACCCTTCTTTTCCCCGATGACCTTTAGCTTTAAATCCTTATCAATCAGGGTTTTTTCTTCCTGCCTGAGATTTTCTGCCAGTAATGTCCACAGAGTTGTAACCTCGTCGGCCGGCCTTTTCCAGTTCTCCTGAGAAAAGGCATAAAGGGTAAGACATTTTATACCCAGGCGGGCAGAAGCTTCGACTGTTTCCTGGACAGCTTCTCTGGCTGCCCGGTGACCCTCTGTCCTTGGTAAATTTCTTTTGAGGGCCCAGCGCCCATTACCGTCCATAATAATCGCTATATGAACAGGCAGACAGGAGAAATCTATCCGATCCACCAATTCTTCCTCCAGACTGCCTGGCTGGATATAGTTTTTAAGACTATCAAGCATGCCAATCATTATAAGTAGCCAGAGGAAATTTGTCAAAGAAGGCCCCCTTTATAGACAGGATTGCAGGTCTATGGTAGTATTTTAAAAAAGAGGATGAAATGTGTTTGGCCATTCCCGGGAAAGTTATCAGCCTGAATGACAATGGAACAGGCCAGGTCGATTATTTAGGCAGTCAGGTCCTGGCCAATTTCTCGCTTTTACCTGATATCAAAGTTGGCGATTGGGTCATAGTTCACGCTGGCTTTGCTATTTCCAGGCTCGATCAAAAAGAAGCCCGCCGGACGCTAAAACTTTTTCAAGAATTGGAAAAACAATCTTAGGACGATAGCTATGTCCCCGCCAGCTACAATTCACCTGCCTTTTTCTAACTGGAGAACTAAGGAGACTGCCGACCGACTGCTGAAGGCCATCGAGGCTGAAACCAGAAATCTCCCCACTCCCTTGAAGTTGATGGAAGTCTGCGGCACTCATACGATGACGCTCCATCGCTCAGGCTTGAAACCGCGCTTGCGCCAGGTCGGGATTGACATGATTTCAGGGCCGGGCTGTCCGGTCTGCATAACTCCCGATTACTATCATGAGGCAATAATTGACCTTCTGGTCGGACGGGGTGATATTCTGGTCTGTACCTTTGGTGATATGACCAGAGTACCGACCAGAAAAGGCTCTTTACAGACAGTCGTTCCAGCGCCTGGCTCCAGACTAAAAATAGTCTATTCTCCGGAGGAAGCGGTGGCTGAAGCCCATAATCAGCCAGAAAAACAGGTAATCTTTTTCGGGGCTGGCTTCGAAACCACCATTCCTGGCATAACTTTTACGGTCAAAAAAGCGGCTGAAGAAAAACTAAAAAATTATTGTCTACTAACCGCCTTCTGGCTCATTCCGCCCGCCTTGAAAGCCATCATTGAAGGAGGAGAACTGGCTATAAACGGCTTTATCTATCCTGGACATGTCAGTGCTATCATTGGTGAAAAGCCTTATGCTTTGGTCGCAGAAACATATCACCTGCCCGGGGCTATTGCCGGTTTTGAGCCGGCAGATATTCTTCTTGGCATTCTTTCCGTCGTTAAGCAGATAAGAAGCGGGCAGCCTCTGGTAGCCAACGAATACCGGCGAGTGGTTAAGCCGGAAGGCAATGTCGAGGCTCAGGCCATCATGGAAAGATATCTCATAAAGACAGCTGCTGACTGGCGGGGACTGGGGCCCATCCCTGATAGCGGGCTTAAATTAAGACCTGAATACTCTAGTTTCGATGCGGTCAGGAGATTTTCACTTAAACTGGGGTCAGGCTCGAGCGCACGAAAAACAGCCTGCCGCTGTGGAGAGGTGCTCAAGGGGCTGATTGCCCCCACTGACTGTCCTCTGTTTGGCCGGCAGTGTCGGCCAGATAGCCCTCAAGGACCATGTATGGTTTCCTATGAAGGAGCCTGTCTCATAGAATACAAGTTTTCTGGAGTAAAGAGCTATGACTAAAATCAGCCTCGAAATGGGCAGCGGCGGCCGACTGATGAGGGACTTCATCGCCAGCAGAATTGTGCCGCGTTTTAAGAATCCGATTTTAGGCGAACTTCATGATGCTGCTCATCTTCCGTGGGGCATTGCCCTGACCACTGATTCCTACACAGTTGACCCGCTATTTTTCCCCGGAGGGAATATTGGAACCCTCTGTATTAACGGCACAGTTAATGATCTTGTGGTCTCAGGAGCCAGGCCGGCCTATTTATCTCTGGCTCTGATCATAGAAGAGGGTTTCGAGCTGGAAGAGCTGGAAAAAATACTGGAGTCCATAAAGAAAACGGCCAGGGCCACTTCAGTTGAAATTGTGACCGGCGATACCAAGGTTGTGCCTCAGGGGCAGGGGGGCAAAATTTATATTAACACTGCTGGAGTCGGGCGGCTGCTGGGCAGGCCGCAGCCAGCTAAAATAAGACCTGGCGACAAAATTCTGGTCACCGGCCAGGTTGGAGAGCACGGGCTGGCCATCCTGTTGAGCAGAAATAAATTTCCATTGAAAGCCGGGGTTAAAAGTGATTGTGCCCCTCTTCTTTTTCTTCTTCCCTTCTGGCAGGAAGGTGTATTATGGATGAGGGATATTACCCGAGGTGGGCTGGCCACTGTTCTGGCTGAACTGGCCCAGACGATATCACTCCCACTGCTGGTAGAAGAAGCAAAAATCCCCTATTCAACCAGGCTGCAGGGAACGGTGGAAATTCTGGGCATTGATCCTCTTTATCTAGCCTGTGAAGGCCGGGCTTTACTGGTCGTTCCTGCCAGAAAAGCAGATGAAATTCTAAAGAAACTCAGGTCCCACCCCGAGGGAAAAAAGGCTGCCATTATCGGTGAGGTTGAGGATAAGATTGGCCGGCCGGGCGAAGCTCTACTCGAAACCCTGACCGGTGGATTACGCCTGCTGGAACCTCTGACTTCAGAGCTTCTCCCCAGAATTTGCTGAAACCAATAGTCTTTTAATCAGTATTATCCGAATTATCCGATTTGCTTTTTATACCAGTCAACAGTCAATCTCAAACCCTGTCTGAAATCAATTTCAGGCTCAAAGCCGAGGAGTTTTCTGGCTTTTTCCAGGCTGGCGTAGGAATTCCTGATATCACCAGAGCGGGGCGGCGCATATTCTGGTTTGGCCGATGCTCCCAGGCAGCTGGCAATCTCCCTGACCAGATCGTTGATGTTAATTTTTTCTGAGGACCCGATATTAAACACCTCTCCACGGAAACACTCAGCCTGAGCGGCCAGCAGGTTAGCTTTGACCACATTGCCAACATAGATAAAATCTCGAGTCTGCCAACCATCACCATAAATGACCGGTGGCTGTCCGGTCAGCAGGCGCTTGATAAAAATAGGAATGACGGCTGCATATTGAGAATTTGGATCCTGGCGAGGGCCAAAGACATTAAAATAACGCAGAGAAACAGCGTTAAAATCATGAAGCAGACTCATGACCTGACAGTATTTTTCAGAAGCCAGCTTCTGGGCAGCATAGGGAGAGAGAGGCCTGCCTTCGCTCCCCTCTTGCTTGGGAAAGACCTGATCATCGCCGTAGACAGCTGAAGAAGAAGCGAAGACAAAGCTTTTGGCCCCGGCTTCGACTGCCGCTTGCAGCAAATTTAGCGTACCTGTTAAATTTATTTCATGAGCCAGAAAAGGCTCGGAGATCGACCGGGGCACAGAAGCCAGCGCTGCCTCATGAAGAATTACCTCCATTCCACCAGCTGCTTGCCGACAGGTTTCCCTATCCCTGATATCACCCCGAATAATTTCTATTTTTGAACTGAAAGGGGCCAGATTTCCTTCTTTACCGCTCGAAAAATCATCAAGAACTCTGACCTGGTACTGGCGCCTGACCAGTTCCTCCACCAGGTGCGAGCCTATAAAACCAGCGCCGCCTGTCACTAAATATTTTTTATACTCTGGCATTTTCTCTATTTTCAGGCTCAAGTATTATCTTCCAGATAGCCTGTCTGGCGAAGATAATTAAGGACCTTGCTAATACTTTCTTCAATGGTTTCCCTGTCTGTTTCTAAAATCAGTTCCGGCTGAAGTGGCTCTTCATAGGGATCTGAGATACCGGTAAACTCCTTAATCTCTCCTCTGATGGCTTTCTGGTACATTCCCTTGACATCTCTGGCCATGCAGACTTCCAGGGGGCATTTCACATAGACTTCAATGAAGTCCCCTATTTCGCGCCTGGCTTCATCTCTTATCTCCCGGTAAGGCGAAATAAAAGAAGTCAGGACGGCCACGCCATTTCTGGTCAGCAGCTTGGCCACAAAAGTCACCCGGCGAATATTTTCATCTCTATCGTGGCGGGAGAAGCCAAGATCGCGACATAGACTCTGACGAACCACATCTCCGTCCAGTCGCTCAACTTTTAAACCTCTTTCTTTGAGAACCTGGGCTAACCGGTCAGCAATTGCCGTCTTCCCCGAACAGGGCAGGCCGGTAAACCACAGGGTAAATCCTTTTTGTTCCTGACACATAAAACTGCTCCTTTTTTGTTTTTTTATCCTAAACCAATTTTGATATACTGTTTTTCATCTCTGAAGCCGGCAGATTAAACCCAGCGCCAGCTCCCGTCCAGAAATTACAATCAGCTTATAACTTTCCCTTTTAAATCAGGTACAATCGGTCCCCCAAGGACCTTAAGAACAGTTGGAGCTATATCAAGAATATTGGCTGGCCTCTTCTTCTCACCTGGAGAATCGGGATCATAAAGAATATAAATTCCATTATAATCATGAACAGCATCATCCGGCCCGGTATCGTTTTCCTCAAGATAAAGACTGCCATAGCCCAGCGTGCCGGCCGAGCGCCAATATAAGTCATCAAAATAGACCATCAGGTCAGGATAATCACCGTTAACCACCGGATAATGTTCCTGAGGCTTGATAACCACCGTGTTCCACACTTCACCTTTTGGTCCCCTGATGGCTTTGAGGCGGGCAGCCAGTTCATCTCGCGCCGACTCATAATCGTCTGGATGAATAATTCCCTGCGGTTCCCGGCCCTCGACATTTAAGAAAATGCGGGCATAGTAACCACCCCAGCCCCAGGCCCTGGTCCGCTTCCAGTCAATATTAAGATGATCAATGCTCTGGCCGCGGGCTGGCGGTTCGCTAATTACCAGATCGCCCTGCCCAATCAGCCAATCATTGACACAGAAAGCACCTTTCATTCCCTTTGCCCCGTGATCAGAAACGACCAGGACAGCTGTACGCTGATCTATTTTCTTCAGGAGCTGTCCGATTTTTTCATCAAGAAATTGATAATAATCATAGATAGCCGATTCAAAAGGATTTCCAGGTTGGTAGAGGTGATGGTTTTTATCCATAAACTTCCAGAAAGCATGGTGCATACGATCGACCCCTATCTCCACCAGCCAGAACAAAGACCAGTCCTGGCGATCAAGAAGATAATCAACCACCCGAAAATGATTTTCAGTCATCCGGTAAATTTCTTTTAAGACTTCAGAGCGATCCTCTGTTCGGAAAACCACATCAAAAAGAAAGGGGCCAAATTTCTCTTCTATTTCTTTTCTGAGCTCTTCCGGATAGGTATATGATTTTTCATTCGAAGGCGTTATAAAACAGGATATAAGCTCGCCCTTGACTGGCTTCGGCGGGTAACTGGGAGGAACACCGACCAGAATGCTCTTTTTGCCCAGTTCGCCCAAATAATCCCAGACGGTCTTCTCTCTGACCGCCGTTGAGTTGGCAATCCACATCTTGTTATACTCGTAACTCTTTCTATGCCGGAAGCCATATAGACCGAGCTCGCCTGGATCCCGACCGGTGGCCATGACCATCCAGGCTGGAATGGTAATCGGTGGATCGCAACTGCGCAGCGGACCATAAATTCCATGGGTCATAAGTTGCTGGAGATGAGGCAGCTGCTCGGCTCGGTCAAAGATCAAAGAAGGCGGAGCACAATCGAGACCAATAATTAGAAGTCTTTTGTCTTTCAATTCAGGCACCTTTCATTACCTAACTGGTCTTAATCCTCAATCAATCATTAAATGGCTGTTCAAAGGACAATATTACCCTGGCCACTTCCGGCCGCATTAACTCTGGCGGTGGCACTTCCCCTTTGACCAGCATTTCTCTGATTTTAGTTCCAGAGAACTCCACATGTTCAGACCGGTCGTGGGGACAGGTTTTTTCATTTTCTACTGACTGGCATTGGCGGCAGAAAAAGAAAGAGGTAAAGAAAAGAGGAACAATGCCCAGATCTGGAAACCGCTCAAAAATTTCCTGAGCTGCATAGGGAGGATAATAATTTCCAACCCCGGCATGATCACGCCCGATGATTATATGAGTGCAGCCAAAATTCTTTCTGATAATGGCGTGATGAATAGCCTCACGTGGCCCGGCATAACGCATTTCCATTTTCAGGATGGCCATGACCGCCCGATCTTTAAGATAATAGTTCTTGATAAGCTCTTCATAGGCAGCCAGAATGACCTCATCTTTAAAATCACCCTTTTTCTTTCGGCCAATGACCGGATTAATAAACAGGCCATCGGTAAAGGTCAAAGCTGTCTTTTGAACATATTCATGGCCAAGGTGGGGTGTATTTCTGGTCTGAAAGCCAACGACTGTTTTCCAGCCTTTTTCCTGGAAAAGAAACCTGGTCTCCCTGGGTGTTAGACGATAGCAGTCAAAGGGAGTGGGCAACAGATTGACCACTTCCAGCTTGCCACCCAGCAAGAATTCTTTCATAGCCGACAGCCTGGCAACCCCTGGATGTTTGAGGTCAGTCGTGCCATAAACACTCAAAGCGAATTGCTCTTTATCATAAGTATATTTGTCCTCAATATTGAGCACCGCTACTGGCTGCCCGTCTTCTGCCCGCAGAGCTACCTTTTCACCGATTTTCAGCCGGTCAGCGGCATTGCGGTCAACATCCAGAACGATAGGTATAGTCCAGGGCAGATCATCAGCCAGCCTCATATTATTCAGAACACTGGCTAAATCGGACTGGTTCATAAAACCGGCCAGAGGCGAATAAACTCCCGTAGCGATATTTTCCACATCCGAAATGAGATCTGGATCAAGAGTTAGAGAGGGCAGGCCGTTTATCTCCTCCAGTACCTTCTGTCTTTCATCTTCCTTCAGGAGGCGATTGATGAGCTTTCCCCCGTGTGGTGTGATCATTGTTTTCTCCTTTTAAGCAGGGCTGATAATCTGGTCCTGGCTGTTCAATCAATATAGCCGAGAGCCTTTAGCCTTTCCTTGATTTTTTCTTCTTCTTCCGGTGTAAAAACCTCTTTGTTGTCTTCTTCTCTGGCCAGGCTTTCTCTTAGGATTTTAGCTACATAGCTCGAAACTGAGCTAATTTCGGTACCCTTTATCTTTTCTTCAATTTTTTTATAAAGGGATGTTGGGATCGAAACTGAAGTGAACTCTTTTTCCATTGTTCCTCCTGAGAAGTTTTTATATAACAGACTGAGTTTTTTTTCAACCGAATTGATCTGGACATTCAGTCAAAATTGAAGCCAGCACCAATCCACCTCAGCCAGGTTTCCTTGACAAAAGTCTATAGCCATGATTTAATTTTTTTAGTTTAGTTCCTATAAGTATGAGCAGAAAACAGGAAAGAGGTGAATTAGCCTTTTAAGATGGAAAAAATTACCCATCATTTTCTACAGGGCATTTCTTATTCAGGCAGCCTTGACAAAAGCCTCAAGCGCCTTGAGGGCCGGTTGGGAATCAGTCTGTCTCTTCGCGGAGACAAAATTATTATCGAGGGACCAGCAGAAAGAGTCCAGCTGGCCCGGAGGTTTTTTGATAAACTCCAGGAACTGGAAGAAAAAGGCTATCATCTAAAGGAAGAAGATTTCCAGATAGCTCTTGATTTGATGGAGGAAAATCGGGGTCAACTCGAAGAATATTCTCCAGCCGAACCTCTTTACCTCCAGCGGAAATCAGTTGCACCAAAGAGTCTAAACCAGAAAGAGTACATGGAAGCCATAAAAAAATATGACCTGGTTTTTGGTATTGGTCCGGCTGGAACAGGCAAAACTTATCTGGCTATGGCCCTGGCTCTGTCCTTTTTGCAGAGCAAACAGGTAAACCGCATCATTTTAACCAGGCCAGCAGTCGAAGCAGGCGAAAAGCTTGGTTTCTTGCCGGGTGACATGTTTCAAAAAGTTAATCCTTACCTGCGGCCTTTATATGATGCACTCTTTGATCTAACTTCCTATGAACAGGCTAATCGCTTGTTAGAAAAAGGAGTTATTGAAATTGCGCCCCTGGCCTATATGAGAGGCCGCACCTTAAACAATGCTTTTATCATTCTGGATGAAGCTCAAAACACCAGCCGGGAGCAGATGAAAATGATTCTGACCAGGCTGGGTTTTGATTCCAAGCTGGTGGTTACTGCTGATATCACCCAGATTGATCTGCCTCAACCTAAAAAATCGGGAGTGCTTCAGGCGATTAAAGTCCTGTCTTCGATAAAGGAGATTGCCTTCGTCTACTTCACTGAAAAGGATGTGGTCCGCCATCCCCTGGTGGCCAGGATCATTAAGGCTTATGCCAAGGCAGAATCCCAATCGCTTTAATATAACTAAATGAAAATTATCCGTTTCCGACAGCTTCGCCTGTTTAAAACCGATGAAATAATACCTTTCCGGAAAAAAACTCAGCCCCCTGTCAGGGGAAAATTCCACTGGCTTAAGAACGTCGTTTCCAGCCCGTTTTTCTATATTGCTATTTTTTCTCTTCTTCTTTCCTTTGTTATTTCTTTTTTCCCGGCCAGGCCTTTGCCACTGCCCAAAGTCGGCGAAATTGCCACCAAGGATATTGTCTCGCCTCTAGAAATAACCGTTGAAGATGTCCAGGCCACTGAAAAAAGAAGAAGCCAGGCTGAGGAGACAGTTCCTCCTGTCTATTTTTATAACCAGAGGATTATTTCCAGCGTTCAGGAAAAAATAAAGCAGATGTTTAGCCTGGGTCGGTTGGCCGCCGCTAACCCGACGGACAGCACCATCAGAGACCTGCAAAAATCTCTATCTGAAAACCTGGCTATTGATCTTGATGACCGGACTATTGACCAACTTCTAAAACTAAAATTCCCGGTTGAACTGGAGAATCTTTCCACTCAAATTATCTCTTCGATTCTCAATCAGGAAATAGTTCTATCACGCGAGCTGATGAATCATGGTGAGATAGAAAAGGGTCTCCTGATCATTAGAGGGAAAGAAGAAAAACTTTTTAAAGCTGGAGAAATCATCGATCTTAAAGAAGCCAGAGAAAAACTTTTAGATGAGATCGAAACCCTGGAAATTCCGGCCAGGACCAAAACTATACTAAAATCCTGCCTGCCAGCTTTTCTGGTACCGACCATCAGTTATGATCAAGTAGAAACCGAGACCAGAAAACTTAGAATCAGAAATTCAGTTGAATCTGTATTTTATACTATCAAAAAAGGGAAAGTCATCATCAGAAAGGGTGATGAAGTAACTTCTGAAAGTCTTAAGCAGATTATACTCATTAACCAGAAGATCAGCCAGCAGCCTCATTGGCTGTTTAGTTTCGCCGGTCTGGCTATTTTATATTTTATCTTTTTCTATTTTATCTGGCTGGTTATCGAGTCGGCCTCCAGAACCGAAAATAAGTTATCCATTCTGGTGATGATGGGTTTGACTCTGTTCATCAGCTTTCTTGTAACTAAGGTCAGCCTTTTCCTGGCTGAAGCTATGAGCAGCTCATTCTCAACCATTAGCCTGGAAAAAGAAGCACTGGTTTTTGCCTTTCCTCTTCAATTTGGAGCTTTCCTGATTGCGCTGGCTGCTTCAGCCGAAACAGCTGTCGTCTACTGTATAATCAATAGCCTGCTCACCGGCTACCTCCTCAACGGCGATTATTTTTTGATCATCTATATTCTTCTGGGAGGAATCTCTGTCATTTACGGCCTTAAATACTTTTTCCCCCAGAGTCGGAGTACCGTACTCAAGACCGGCTTGATGATCCTTGCCCCGATCCAGGTCATCCTGATCCTGATTATCAACCTGATTAAACAGAGCATCCAGAACATTTCTTTATTGGGTACAGAGATCTTAAGTGGGATAGTTGGAGGGCTACTCGGAGCGGCTATTGCTTATGTCTTAATACCAATTTTCGAAACTATATTTGGCTTTCTGACCCCTTCCAAGCTGTATGAACTCAGCAATTCTGATCTGCCAATTTTCCGTCGTTTAGCGCTGGAAGCGCCGGGCACATATCATCATTCTTTAATCGTAGCGACTCTGACCGAAAAAGCAGCCGAAGAAATCAAAGCTGATGCCGCTCTGGTCAGAGCTGGCAGCCTCTATCACGATATAGGCAAACTAAAACGGCCTGAATATTTCAGCGAGAATCAGACGCCTGGCTATGATGTTCACCGTGAGCTGACTCCTTCCCTCAGCACACTGGTCATCATCAATCATGTGAGAGACGGCATCGAAATGGGCAGAAAGCTCAGATTACCGAGAAGAATAATTGATATCATTGCTCAGCACCACGGCACTTCCATAGTCCGCTACTTTTATCATAAAGCTAAAGAAAAATATGATCCGGAGCTGCATAAAATTGAGGCAGAAGATTTTCGTTACCCAGGACCTTTACCGAAAAACAAGGAAGCTGGCTTAATCATGTTGGCCGATTCAGTCGAGGCGGCAGCCAGGAGTCTTAAATCGCCGACCAGAGAAAATCTCAAGAGGGTCATTACCGAGATTTTCAATACCCATCTTCAAGACGGCCAGCTGGATGAATGTGGCTTTTCCCTCAAGGACCTGCGGGTCATCGCCAATTCTTACCTGATGACTCTTTATGCAATTTATCATCCACGCCCCACTTATCCTGGATTTGATTTTGAGAAAAAGTCCGATAAGTCCGAGAAAAAAGAAGAGGTGAAAAAGAATAATGGTCATAATAATAAACAAGTTGAAGAAAAAACTGGTACCCAAGAAAAAAATTAAGGAGCTAATGGAAAAACTAAGCAGGAGATATAAGATGCAACAGGCTGAAGTGGTGGTCAGTTTTGTTGGGCCAGAGACCAGTCGTAAGCTTAATAGAAAATATCGACATCGAGATAAGCCAACTGATGTCCTGAGCTTTGCCCTGAAAGAAAAAGGGCCCGATGGTCAGTATTATTTAGGCGATATAATTATCTGTCCGGAAGTGGCCAGTCGTCAGGCCAGAAAGCAAGGCCATTCTCTTACCCGCGAACTGGAAATTCTGGCTATCCACGGCTTCCTTCATCTTCTGGGCTTCGAACATTCGGCCAAAATGGATGAGGAAGAAGAAAAGGTCAGGTCATGGTTGATAAAAGGTTATAAATCACAACTGGCTGGAGGGCCCAAAACCAGATGAGTTCGTCTTCATCGCTTGAACTGTTTGGTCTGGTGCTCAGTGCTCTGCTCTGTTTCCTGATGTCGGTTTTTTACATAATTTTTTCCTACCACTCCAGAATAGGTTTTTCCCGGTTGCTGGGTCAAGAAAAGAGCGAGATCAAACAGAAAGTCATTGATCACTATGATGAACTCAAAATTGCTGTCGATTATGCCCGTTTGATTTTCTTCCTGGCCTTTGTGGTCTATGCCTGTCTCCTCTGGCCGAAAGTTAACCTCTGGCCTTTATGGCTTTTTCTGGGGCTGGTCCTCACTTATATAGTTCTTTTTGACTATTTACCACGTCTTGCTTTTTATTTCCTGCGGAGCAGAGGGCTCGCCCTCTTCTTGCCAGTCCTGAGAGCCTTGATCTGGCTTCTGACTCCGGTTCTTCTTTTGCCTCGTTTTCTATTAAAAAAAGAAGAAAGCAGACAGGCAACCGATCGCAGTCACGAAGCCTCTGATCAGGAAATAGAAACATTCATTGATGAAGCTACAGAAGAAGGCATTATTGAAAAAGATGAGAATGAACTGCTGCGCGGCGTGGTAGAGTTCGGGGACAGGCTGGTCCGGGAAATTATGACCCCGCGAACCAGAATTGTGGCTATCGAACGAGAAGCAACTATCAGAGAATTAAAAGAATTAATTTGCCGTGAAAAATATTCAAGAATCCCTGTTTATAAAGACCGCCTCGACAACATTGAAGGTATGGTCATAGCCAAAGACTTGCTGGAATACAGCGATGAACAGCAAGCCAGCCGTAAGATAGATTTTCTGATCAGGCCGGTCATGTTTGTCCCGGAAACCATGATGGTCAAAGATCTGTTGAAGGAATTTAAAAAAGCCAGACAAAAAATGGCCATTGTGGTTGACGAATATGGTGGGGTGGCTGGTCTGATCACCATGGAAGATCTGCTGGAAGAGATAGTCGGTGATATCCAGGATGAGTATGATGTAGAAGAATCCCCAATTATAGTCGAAAAACCGGACACATACCTGGTTAGGGGTGAAACCGAAATCGAAGATCTGGAAGAGGTACTAAAAACAGAACTGGCCGAAGACAATTATTTGACCGTCAACGGTCTGCTTAATCAATGCCTGGGCCGGCTGCCCAGAAAAGGCGAAATAATTAAAATAGGCGAGCTCAATTTTGAAGTTCTGGAAGTAAACGATAAAAGCATCAAAAGAGTGAGGCTGACCAGAAGCCCCTCAGAATCACCAAATGGAAACGAACAGGAGGACTGATCATCATGCCGGCCAGAAAAAAAGAGAAAAAAGGCCAGTATAGAACCGGTTATGTAGCTTTGATTGGAAGGCCCAATAGTGGTAAATCGACTCTGCTTAATGCCCTGATCGGCCAGAAAATTGCCATCGTCTCTGATAAGCCGCAGACAACCAGAATCAGTTTGCTGGGCATTAAGACTACCAACCGTGGCCAGATCATTTTTGTTGATAATCCCGGAGTTCATAAGCCTTTGCATCTGATGAACAGAAGAATGATGAATTACGTCTATTCCTCTCTGGAAACAGCTGATCTCCTTCTGCTTCTGATCGAGGCCAATAAAAAATTCGGTCAGGGTGATAAATATGTCCTGGACATGCTGAAAAAAATCAACCGGCCGGTTTTTCTCCTGATTAACAAAATTGATCTGGTAAAAAAGGATAAAATATTGCCGGTTATTGATAAATATAAAGATCTTTTCCCTTTTCGTGAAATCATTCCCATCTCGGCTCTCCGGGGCGATAATCTCAATCTCCTGGAGAACTTAATCTATGATTATTTACCGCTGGCAGAAAAAATATACTCGGATGAAGAGATAACCGATCAATCCGAAAGATTTCTGCTATCAGAAATAATCAGAGAGAAAATCTTGAATCTGGTGGAAGAAGAATTGCCTTATACGACGGCTGTGGTCATCCACTCGATTGAGCGGCCTCAGGCGGAGGGCAGTCCTTTGGAGGCAGAAAAAAGTCCCGCAGCCAGTTCCTCCGGAAGCCAGCCCCTGATCAGGATCAAAGCCGATATTCTGGTCGAAAGGGAAAATCATAAAGGCATCATCATCGGCCGCCAGGGGTCAATGATCAAGACAATCGGCAGCCAGGCTCGAAAAGAAATAGAAGACATTCTGGAGAGCCGCGTCTTCCTCGAGTTAAGCGTCAGAGTAAAAGAAAAATGGCGAGATTCTGAAGAAGTGCTTGATCTCATTGAAGAACAAAAAGAATAGAGACCTTGCCTGGTAATCAAAGCTCAGGACCTTGAGCCTTGACCGTGACTTATTGACAACCTGAGTAATTGATGAGAAAATTTTAATCCTTCTGGCGGTGAGTGTAGCTCAACGGTTAGAGCACTGGACTGTGGATCCAGTGGTTGGGGGTTCGATTCCCCTCACTCACCCCATCCTTATTTTTCTGTGCTTCCTCGTCTTCTATTAATATTAAATAAAATCTGCATTTTTTACTTAACTAAAAGTGCCTGATTAGCTTTAACTAAGAAGCATCCCTTTCGCCTGACCGGCACCCACCACACCTGCCGGTCAAAAACCCAGACCGGCCAGAACGGATACCGCTCTGTTTTTGATGCTGTTGCCTTCAAAGCTGGAGGTGGCAATATTGGTCAAACCGAAGTGATAGCGGCCTTCGACTGATAATTTAAACCTCCGGATTTTAGTTTCGATTCCGGCCCCCAAGGTCAGGCCTATTTCACTTTTTTTGTACATATCTTTTAGATCAATCGATTCTCCTTCTCCTCCGGCAGCCGGGTTGATGACACCTTTGGCTTTGGTCAGAAAGCCAAAAGAAGGACCGGCCATAATTACCGGCCTCACCGGCCCGATCTTAATTATCCTCCATTTCAGAATGAAGTGTCCTTCCAGATAATCAAACTGGTATTGGGCCTGGTAAGGCAGATCATCAATATAAAGATCAAATTTTGCCCCGTAAGGGGCATAAAGAATCTCAGGCTCAATAGCTAAAGGCCCGAAATCAAAAGAAACAAAGATCCCGCCAGTAAAGCTGGAGCGGCTCTTGAACTGAGGCAGGTCAGGCATCGTCGGGCTCACCTTAAGGCTGGCCAGATTAAATCCGGCTTTAAGACCGACGATCATTCCAGCCAGATTACCGGCCAGGAATAACGAGAAAAGGCCAGTCAAAAATAAAATAAGAACTTTCTTCACCCGACCCTCCTTCCTGGGTTTTTGGGGTTTTTTCCTTCTCTGTTTGATCTAATAATAAGCCAAACTCGGTCAATTGTCATCTTCAAATTTATTCCCCATTTTCCCCCGTCCTGTGATATAAGTTATAATCTAAAACCTAATCTAATACTTCAGGAGTTCCAAATGAAAAGTTGCTTTTATTTTCCTGGCCTCAAAATCAACTTCCTCTGGTTGCTGGCCATTCTCGTTTTATTGGCTGGCTTAAATTTCAGCTGCCAGGGCAATAAGCCGGAGAAAAAGAAATCCAATCAGCGGGTTGAGGCCAGGCTGCCAGACAGATTACCGGCCAGAATTGCAGATGGATCAAATAGAGAAATCATGGTCATGACTCTGGGAGAAGTCAACACACCTCTGGCTGATGGCACTTTTTACCCTTATGAAGACAAAATTGTTCTCAATAATGGCCAGGAAATAACAGATTACTTTAAAACTAAACTGGGCATAAAATATTACCAGCCACTCGATAAAAGTATTTTCCCGCTCCCTCCTTCCGGCTGGTGTACCTGGTACTATTATTATGGGGAAATTAACCAGGAAGAAGTGGAAAAAAACGCTACCTGGTTGGCCAAAAATCTTAAAGATTATGGCCTGCAATACTGTCAGATAGATGACGGCTGGCAGGGACGAGGCCTGGGTAGCCCGACTGATTATCGTGACTGGTCAAATGTCAATCCACGCTTTTCCAAAGGGATGGACAGCCTGGCCAGGTTTATAAAGGCTCAGGGACTGGTCCCTGGACTGTGGCTGGCTCCCCACGGCCAGAGCAACGAAGAGGTGGTCAAAGCTACCGGGGCTTTTCTTCTGACTCCAGATGGCCAGTCAGCCTCTTCCACCTGGGAAGGTAAATTTTTACTGGATCCTTCCAAACCCGAAGCCTTGAGCTACTTACATGATCTGTTCACCAAACTAGCCACTTCCTGGGGTTTTGAATATTTCAAAATTGATGGGCAGCCGATTGTCATCAACGAATATCGTCAGAAAAAACAGTTTATGGCCTCTCCAGGCGATCCCGAACAGCTTTACCGCCAGACTCTTGAAACAATAAGACAGGCTATTGGACCCAATCGCTATCTACTGGGCTGCTGGGGAACTCCTCTGGAAGGAGCCGGTATCTACAATGGCTCAAGAACAGGTGGAGATATAGTCCCTTCCTGGGAAGGATTTCTGGTAGCCGCTGAGGCAACTATGAGATATTATTTTCTTCATAATATCCTCTGGTATTGTGACCCGGATGTTTTGCTGGTTCGCTATCCGCTGACCCTGGATATGGCCAGAGCCTGGGCCAGTTTGCAAGGTTTGACCGGTCAGGCCCTAATGGCTTCAGATCGCATGTATGACCTGCCATCGGAAAGAGTTGAGATTCTGAAGCGCGTCTATCCAGCCGTCAATATCCGGCCGCTTGATTTATTCTCTTCGAATCGTCTCAAAAGAATCTGGGATCTTAAAGTCAATCACCTTGGTCGTCAATATGACGTCGTTGGTTGCTTCAACTATGATCAGGATAAAGGTCAGGACTTGCCAGTCAGGTGGGCTGACCTTGGTCTGGAAGATAACTCCCTTTACCACATCTTTGATTTCTGGAATAAAGAATATCTTGGCTGCTTCGAGAAAGGCATCTATGTCACCGTTCCACCGGCTGGGGTTAGAGTTTTAACTCTGGTCAAGGATAATGGCCAGCCCCAGCTTATCTCCACTTCTCGTCACATCACTCAGGGCTGGGTAGAACTGGAATCGCTGAGCTATGAACCGGAAAACAGAGTGATCAGAGGCCAGAGCCGGGTGATAAAAGGAGATCCATATGAATTGAGATTTGCCTTTCCCCGGGAAGAACGCCACCTGAAAATAAAGAGAGTCGAAGTTCCTGGCTACAATTTCAGTCTGGAAAATCATGATGGCTGGGCCACCGTTACCATTCTCAGTCAGTCCAATGATATCGTTTCCTGGGAAGTCTATTTTGAGACCGGTGATGTCTACAACTTTCCACCCAGAGCTCCGTCCGGGCTGAAGCCAGAAATCAAAAGCTTAAATAAGGTCAAACTTGACTGGCAGCCGCTTTATTATTTAAATGCCGGTTATATGATTTATCTCAATGGTCAGCCGTATCTCTATACACCTGTTAATCGAGGAGAGCTAGGCGGACTTAATCCCCGCGAAGAATATCTGGTTGAAGTCAAAACGATCTGGCTCGATGGCTCAACCAGTCAAGAGGCTGCTTCCACCAAATTGAAATTGATTGACGAGTTGCCGGCCGAAGTCTATTTATCGGATCTTGAACCTGAATATCTGGCTTCTGATTGGGGACAGCCCAGAATGAATCGATCTGCTCGTGGCACTCCGCTTAAAATTGGAGAGAAAATCTATCGTACCGGAATAGGGACTTCCGGTCGGTCTGAAGCTGTCTTCGACCTGGGTAGAATATTTAAAATCTTTGAAGCCGAAGTTGGCCTGGATGCCGCTTCAGCTGGAAAAGGCTCGGTTGAATTTAAAATCTTCGGTGATAACCAGTTGCTCTGGACAAGTGGGCTGATCAAAGGCCAGAGACCGGCTAAAAAGGTGAGGGTCAATATCAACGGGGTAAAAGAACTTCGGCTGGTAGTCGAGGCTGGTGGGGATGGAGCCCGCTTTGACCTGGCTGATTGGGCTGAAGCTAAAGTCAGAAAATAATAGTTCTGAGTTTATTTTCTGATTGGAAAGTGAACATCGGTTCTTTCTTCACTGCGGTCAGTGGCTGGAGACGGCTCGGGTGATAAGCTGGAGATTTGCTGTCGCAGTTCTGCGGTCATATTTATTTTAGTTGCGGCAAAAATATCATTAAGCTGTTCGACATTTCTAGCCCCGACAATTGGGGCCGTCACTGCCGGATGGCTGCCTACCCAGGCGATAGCCAGACTGACCGGATTAAAGCCGAGCTCAGCGGCCAGGGCAGTAAATTTTTCAGCTACCTCCAGACCCATCTCATCTTGATATCTTGTCTGATAGACTTTATTTTCCAGCAATCGGCCAGAGGATGGCCGCCTGTTTTTGCCGTATTTTCCGGTGAGCAATCCGCCAGCCAGGGGACTATAAGTCAGGACGCCAAGCCTTTCGGCCTCAGCCATGGGCAAAATTTCCACTTCCGCCTGGCGCTTGACCAGATTATACATGGGCTGAATGCAGGCTAGAGGAGCCAGTCCATGTAGGGCAGAGATCCCCAGAGCTTTTTCTATCTGCCAGGCAGCCATATTGCTCAACCCCAAATAAACCACCTTCCCTTGATGGACAAGGTCATCGAGGGCTCGAAGAGTCTCCTCGAGTGGAGTTATGTCGTCAAAGCGATGGATAAAATAAATATCCAGGCGGTCGGTCTGGAGCCGCTGCAGGCTGCCTTCAATCGCATACATGATGTGCCGTCGGTTAGCTCCCATGGCATTTATATCCGGCCCGGTTGGGAAGTAAACTTTGCTGGTAATGATGACCTCCTCCCGGATGTCCTTAATCAATCGTCCGAGTATTTCTTCGGCCCTGCCCCTGGCATAAAGATCGGCGCAATCAAAGATATTAATACCCTGCTCGCGGCAGGCAGCAAACATCTGAGCTGAGGTTTTTTCATCAGCTTCAACTCCAAAAGACATCGTTCCAAAACAGAGCTCTGAAATTTTAAGGCCGGTCTGGCCAAAATTTTTATATTTCATTTTTCCTCCTGTGTGGTTTTTCGTTCCAGAGTAATTCCGTGGCCACGGGGGTAAAGTCCCGGGATGGAAACAGGTAATTTACCAGAAATTCCAATCTCGCCACAAATAGCGCGGGCTGCCAGCTCCTGCGTTTCCGGTGTATTACGATAAAGGCAGAGATAGCTATCTACCTGGGGCAAATGGCGGATAAAATAAGGACTGCCAAAAGAAAGAGCGATGACCGGCTGACCGGCCTCTTTGATTTTCTGAAGAAGTTCAATCTGAGCCGGCTCGAGATCGACACTTCCCTTGCCGGCTTGAAGGCTGGAAAAAAGAGCAGCTATAACCACCTCAGCCTGAAGAGAAGCAGCCAAAGCCTCTTCTAATTTTTCCCGACCGGTATCTCCATCGGCATAAAAAGTTCGGGCTGAAAGATACCGGCTGGTCAGAGCTGTCGCCAATCTTCTGCCAGCATAAAAATCGCCAGGATCGCTGCTCAGGGAGAGAATCACAATCTTTTTTTCAGGCTGAACAGGCAAGAGATTATTATCATTTTTAACCAGAGTCAGCGCCGATTCGAAAGTCTCCCAGGCTATTTTCTTAAACTCTGGCTGACCGAGGACGAGCGGCAAGCGGTCAAGAGAAACCAGAGATTGGCGATTAAGCCCCAGCCTGGCTTTAGCCGCCAGCAGCCGGCGAACAGATTCATTCACCCTCTCCAGAGGTAACTCGCCTTTTCCAACCGCCTCTTTCAGGTAGTTGATTACTTTGATCGGATCAAGGGGAAGGAGAAGAAGATCAACGCCAGCCTTTAAAGCCCGCAGAGCCGCTTCTTCCTGGCTATAATAACGGGTGATGCCGGCCATTTCCAGGGCATCAGTAACAATTAGCCCCTTAAAACCCATTTTGTTCCTGAGCAGATCAGTTAAAATGCGCGGCGATAGAGTGGCCGGAAGGCCAGGCTCAGGTTCAAGGGCAGGAACATAAAGATGGGCGGTCATGATAGCTTCTACTCCCTGCTCTATGGCTTTTTGAAAGGGATAAAGTTCAACTTTTTGCAGCCGATCGAGGTCGGCCTTGATGACCGGCAACTGGCTGTGAGAATCCTGGTCAGTGTCGCCGTGGCCAGGGAAATGCTTGGCTGTAGCGATCATGCCATTTGACTGGCAGCCCTGAATAAAAGCTCCTGTCAAGCGAGCCACCAGCTCCGGGTCTTCGCCGGCTGATCTGGTATTTATGATCGGATTATCCGGATTGATATTAACATCAACCACCGGGGCATAAGTCATATGGATGCCAAGAGCCCGACCCTCGATGGCCGTAATCCTGCCCATCTCATAAGCCAGTTTTTCTGAGCCGGTCGCGCCCAGGGCCATGAGCGGCGGGAAGAGAGTCGATCCTGTCACCTGATTGCCAGTGCCTCTTTCCAGATCCGAAGCAATAAGAAGAGGGACTCTAGACAGACGCTGAAAATGGTTGGTAAAATAGGCGGTCTCCAGTGGTTCCCCGCCAAAAAGGATCAATCCACCGAGATGGTAATCGTGGACGAGCCGTTCCAGCTGCTTAAAATCTTCATCCTGTCGGTTATAGAATTCCCCGTGATAGCGGACAACTATAAGCTGTCCGATCTTTTCCTCCAGGCTCATTTTTTTGATGGTCTTTTCGATCCATTTTTGCTGGTCGGTCGCCAGACCCGATTCCCCGACCGGTCTAACCGTGGTCAGACAGCTGGCCATAAACACTACTAAAATAGTAGGAATTAAACTTTTCGGGCTTAATTTTAAGTTCATCTCACTCCCCTATCAGAATTAACTCATAATCTATTTTCTTTAAAATCATTGGTTCTAAAAGCCAGCCAGTGCATTAACTTACCATCAACCTGGCTCTCTTTCCAGTTCACCTAGTCCAAAAAATATCTGGCCAGAAGCAGCAGAGATATAAGATAGACCAACCAGTGGACCTTTTTACCCTCTCCTTTAAATATTTTTAGTAGCGAATAGCTGATAAAGCCAAAGGCCAGGCCATCAGTGATACTAACAGTCAGCGGCGTAACTACCAGCGTCAAAAAGGCCGGTATAGCCTCAGTTATGTCTTCCCAGTCGATCCGGCTCAGAGTCTTCGTCATCATGAAACCAACGATGATGAGGGCTGGAGCAATTACGGGATGCAGCACCTGACCGTCAGCCACATAGCTTCCGCCGATCATTTCAGCCAGTGGGCTCAAAAACAAAGTAGCCAGAAAAAATATTGAGGTAAAAACATTAGCCAGTCCGGTCCGCGCTCCCTGGGCAATACCGGTCGAGCTTTCCACATAGCTGCTGACCGTGGAAGTTCCTAGTAGCGTTGCAGTGACAGTACCTACAGCATCGGCCAGCATGGCCTCATTGGCCCGTGGTAGTTTTTTTCCCTTGAAGAAGCCGGCCGGGCCGCACACCCCGACCAGCGTCCCAACTGTGTCAAACACATCCAGAAAGAAAAAGACAAAAATAATCGGAATCAATCCCCCCTTTAGGGCCACGCTGATATCCAGCTTCAAAAATGTTGGGGAAAGAGAAGGGGGAGCAGAAAACAGACCATGGAATTTAACCACTCCCAGAGCCAATCCGAGAAGAGCCGAAGAAAGGATCCCCCAGAGTAAGGCTCCAGGAATTCTTCTGGCCATAAGAACAGCCGCCACGACCAATCCGAATAGGGCTACGAGTACCGGCCTACTGCCCAGGTGACCCAGGCCAATCAAGACACCAGGGGTAGCAACCACGATACCAGCGTATTCAAGACCGATCAGGGCAATGAGCAATCCGATGCCCGCGGCGATGCCCTGTTTCAGTGACTCGGGAACAATATCCACCAGCTGGCCAGCCACTCCCAGCAAAGCCAGGAGTGTAAAAAGGCACCCGGAGATAAAATTGGCCCCAAGCGCCACCTGCCAGGTATAACCCATCAGACCGCAGACAGTAACCGCAAAGAAAACATTGTGACCCATGGCTGGCGCCTGAGCAATAGGATAATTAGTCAGTAAGCCGGTAAGCAGAGTAGCAACCGCACTGGCTAAACAGGTCGCCACCATCACCGCTCCAGCATCCATCCCAATTCCGCCCATAATAGCTGGCTGGACAAAAATGATGTAGGACATCGTCATGAAGGTGGTCAGTCCACCAAGAAATTCTGTTCTGACATCGGTCTGGTTTTCCTTCAGGTGAAAGGTTTTTTCCAACCAGGACTTCATTCTCTCGCCTCCATTTGAGACAGGAAGTTTTTAGTCAGTTTTCTTATGCCCGGGCCAGGCAATATCCAGCCTGATCCTTCAAAATTTAATCAGGGTATAAACAGGAACTTCAGGATGAGCAGCTCTCATTCGGCTAACGCCCTTGAGCGAAGTCAGTTCAACTACTGATTCAAAAGCCGCCACCTGCCCTCCCAGTTGTTCCACTATCTCGATGGCACTGATACCGGAAGAACCGGTGGCAATCAAATCATCAACAATGATCACCTTTTCTCCCGGCCTGACGCTGTCCACATGGGCCTCGAAATATTCGACAGCATACTCGTTGGGAGCCAGGATAGTAACGGTTTTCCGGGGAAGCTTACCCTTTTTCCTGATCAAGCTAAAACCAAGCTTAAGATCCCGGGCCAGAGCCGCTCCAAAAATAAAACCCCGCGATTCGACAGCCGTAATTCTGTCCGGCGAATACTTCCTGGCTATTTCTGCCAGATCATCAATCACCTGATTGAAGGCCAGCCGGTCCTGGATAACCGGTGTCAAATCCTTAAAGACCACTCCCTTCTTGGGAAAATCAGGAACATCAACAATCATTGATTTAAGGTCTAACATGATGCCCATCCTTTCAATTAAAAAATTGTCTGTCCGTCAACTTGACACATCGCAAAATTTGTTTTCAAACCAAAATAGCTTAATCATACTCTCACCGGCCAGTTGCCCGGCTGGTCAATTTTTCCCGCTATCCTGACCACCAATGAAATCAGATTCGGGCTCCAAGCCAGAAATGGTTATTCGGCGCTGGTCTTCATTAATGACTTCGATAAAAATTTTTATAACCTTAACCCCTTTAATTTCATAGGGTAATTTTTCCGCCCATTCAATAGCCACTATCCCGCTGCCCAGCAGGTCCTCCAGTCCCAGATCAACTATTTCTTCCGGGTCAGATAACCGGTAAAGATCCAGATGATAGAGGGTCACTCGTCCTTGATAGACATTAATCAAGGTAAAAGACGGACTGCAAACATAGGTCTGTTCATTTACGCCCAGACCGGCAGCCAGTCCAGCAACCATTAAAGTCTTTCCAGCTCCCAGTTCGCCAATGAGCAGAATCACTTCCTCCCCTTGAAGAGTCTGGCCCAGTTTTCTGGCCAGCTCAAAGGTCTCCTCTTCCGAACGGGACAGGAGAGTTAAATCGCAGCTACCAATCTTCATCATTCTGCCCACCTCTGATAATAAAAGAAAGGGCCTGCGGTAAATAATGAATAATATCGGTAGCAGTCAAAGATCTCTCCCCTATTTCGGCTGCGGCTAAATCGCCGCTCAGTCCATGGACATAAACAGCATTAACCACCGCCCGGGTAAGTTCTTTCGTTTGTATGACCTCCGAAGCTATAAAGCCAGAGAGCACATCACCACTGCCGCCTGAAGCCATACCTGGGTTGCCAGTTGGATTAACATAAGTTGTCCCTTCTGGTGAAACAACAAGCGTTTTATAGCCTTTAAATACCAGATGGACTCTGTATTTTCGGGCCAGACCAGGCACCACCTGGAGCCGCCGCCGCAGAGCTTCTGCGGTTGAAATTCCAGACAATCTGGAAAACTCACCTGGATGAGGAGTCAGAACTGTTTTTTCGGGAAGTGATGACAGAATTTCTGGCCGGGTGGAAATGATGTTCAGCCCATCAGCGTCAACAATGACCGGAATAGTGGCATTTTTTATTCTCTCCAGTAAATTTAAAACCAGGGAGGACGTTTCGGGATGAGAAGACAGCCCTGGACCAAGGAGCAAGGCATCCTTTCCTTCCAGAAGCTCCATCACCCGCCCGAGAGCCTGGCTGGAAATAGTTCTGGAGGGAGTTTCAGGCAGAGGTTCGGTCATCAATTCTGGCATTGTGCTGGCCACTATCGGCAGGCAACTCTCGGCCGTAGCTACAGTTACCAGACCAGCACCCATTTTCAGAGCCGACTGGCCAGCCATGGCCGCTGCTCCGGTTTTGCCAAAGGATCCGGCCAGAATCAACAGATGGCCGTAATTTCCTTTGTGAGAGTTCCTGACACGAGGACCAAAATAGGGTTGAAGAGAATTTATTTCTACCAGTTCCAGAGAAAAATCTGGCCGCTCAAAGAGAGAAGGAGGAACCCCGATATCAGCCAGATAGAGCTCACCAACATAATCCTCAGCTGGCGGGAAAATATGAGCAATTTTGGGTGAAGCCATAGTCACAGTAAAATCAGCCTTGACCGTCGGGCCAATGACTTCGAAACTATCAGCTGAGAGACCCGAGGGGATATCAACAGAGACGACCAGTGCCCCCGAATTATTTATGTCCCCAACAACCCGGGCCATCAGTCCGGTCAGAGGATTTGATAAACCTGTGCCAAACATGGCATCAATGATAACGGTTGATTCCTTCAGTAGATGGCGATTTTTATCCCACAGAGTCTCGGTCGGAACCTCAGTTATTTTTATACCGATTTTCCTGGCGATCTCGAGATTAATCAGGGCCTCACCTCTGACCTCGTCTTGCCGGCCGAGGAGAAGCACTTCACAGGTAGCTCCCTGATTAACAAGATGGCGGGCAGCCACCAGACCATCTCCCCCATTATTCCCTTTTCCGGCAATAACCAGAACCGGCCAGTCCGGGTCAATTTCGAGCTCGTTCAAGATAAGATTGGCCACTTCTCGGCCGGCATTTTCCATCAAGACGAGCCCGGGAAGCCCCAGTTCTTCTATGGCCTGGCGATCAATTTCTCTCATCTGAGCAGCAGTTAGAATTTTCATTTTATACCTCTTCTTTTGAGAGAAAAATTTTATCATAAAATCAGACTGTAGATAACAGATTTTACGACAATTCAAGTCCAGTTAAACCTTGATTCAATTTCCCTTCTATGATAAATTTAAAAAAAGTCTGATAACAAGGAGGTGTTCTATGACTATAAGGGTTGGCATAAATGGCTTTGGTAGGATTGGCAGAAATTTGCTCAGAGCTTCATTTAATGATCCAGAAATTCAGTACCTGGCTGTCAACGACATCACTGATGCTAAGACGTTAGCTCATTTACTGAAGTATGATTCAGTTCTGGGCGTTTTCAAAGAAGACATAAAGGTGACCGAAGATAGCATTATTCTTAATGGTAAAACGATTAAAGTCCTGGCCGAGAAAGATCTAACCGGACTTAAGTGGAAAGACCTGGGAGTGGAGGTGGTGGTCGAATCGACAGGAAAATATACCAAGAGACCGGACGCCATCAAGCACATCGAACTGGGTGGTGCCAAAAAGGTCATTATCTCCGCTCCAGCCACCGACCCTGATGTCACTATTGTCATGGGAGTTAATGAAAAAGATTATGACCCGGACAAGCATCATCTGATCTCCAACGCTTCCTGCACAACTAATTGCCTGGCCCCGGTGACCAAAGTCATCCATGACAAATTTGGCATTGAAAAAGCCTTTATGACCACTATTCATTCTTACACCAACGACCAGAAAATTCTGGATGCTCCCCATAAAGACCTGAGACGGGCCAGGGCAGCGGCTGTTTCTCAGATTCCAACCACCACTGGCGCAGCCAAGGCTATTGGCCTGGTCATTCCAGATTTGAAAGGCAAAATTGACGGTATTGCCATCCGTGTGCCTACACCCAATGTTTCTCTGGTTGACCTGGTAGCTGTGGTCAAGAGACCAACCACAGCCGAAGAAGTTAATGCCGCTTTAAAGACAGCAGCCAACAACGAGCTCAAAGGGATTCTTGATTATACTGAAGAACCTCTTGTCTCAGTAGATTTCATGTCCAATCCTCACTCTTCCATCGTGGATGGGCTGTCAACGAAAGTCATAGACGGCACCCTGGTCAAAATTCTCGCCTGGTATGACAATGAATGGGGCTATTCCTGCCGCCTGGCCGATCTCATTAAGCATGTGATGAAAACTAAATAAGGCGAATGGAGGGCAGCATGAAGTTCCTGGAAGATATAGACGTCAAAGGCAAGGTCGTTTTTCTGCGGGTTGATTTTAATGTACCACTGGATGAAAACCTCAAGATCAGGGATGAAACAAGAATTCAGGCTTCACTTCCCACTATCAAGTATCTGCTGGAAAAAGGTGCCCGGTTAGTGGTTGCTTCTCATCTGGGACGGCCAAAGGGTCAATTCAACCCCAAAATGAGCCTTAAGCCGGTGGCCGATCGGCTGAGAGAGCTGCTGCCTGGAACCAACGTCATTATGGCCACTGATGTTATCGGACCAGAAGTTGAGCGGCTGAAAACCAGCCTGAAAGAGGGCGAGCTGCTGCTTCTGGAAAATGTGAGGTTTTACAAGCAGGAAACAGATAACGACCCTGAGTTTTCTAAAAAGCTGGCTGAGGGCTGCCAGGTTTTTGTCAATGATGCTTTTGGCTCCTGTCATCGCCCACACGCGTCAGTCGTAGGAATCACAGCTTACATTACAGACAAAGCTGCCGGTTTCCTTCTCAAAAAAGAAGTGGAACATCTCAGCCGGGTAACCCATAACCCCGAAAAACCATATGTGGCCATCCTGGGCGGGGCAAAAATTGAAGATAAGATTCCTGTCCTGGAAAGCCTGGTCAATAAATCTGATGTTTTACTGATAGGCGGGGCGATGGCCTACACTTTCCTTAAGGCTCAGGGTAAGGGGGTGGGTAAATCCCTGGTAGAAGAAGATAAACTTCAGATTGCGGCTGATATTATGAAAAAAGCCGAGAGCAGTGGAGTAAAGTTCATTCTTCCTCTTGACCATGTTCTTACCACCGCTCTTGATAGCCAGGAAATAGCCCTGGTGGCCGATTTTTATCCATTTCCTGATAATCTGATAGGTGTTGATATCGGTCCGAAGACCATCGCTGAATATGAAAAATACATTAAATCAGCTAAAACTATTTTCTGGAACGGGCCTCTGGGTGTTTTTGAGATAAAAGCCTTTTCCAGAGGAACGGTGGAAATAGCTAAAGCAGTAGCTGAGTCAGGTGCATTTTCAGTGGTAGGCGGTGGAGACTCCATTGCTGCCATCCATCAGACAGGTGTAGCTGACCGCATCAGCCATCTCTCGACAGGCGGCGGAGCTTCGCTTGAATACATTGCTTATGGCACCCTGCCAGGCATTGAAGCTCTAAAGTAGACATTCGCAAATTGTAACGGGAGTAAGAACAATGGAAAAATTGACCAGACCGGTAGTGGCGGGCAACTGGAAAATGCATAAAACAATAGACGAGGCCAGGCAATTAGCCTCGGAAATTGTCAGCCAGGCCGCTTCTCTGGGAGAAGCCAGTCTTATTCTGATTCCACCTTTTACTGCTATCCAGGAAGTTAAAAAAACGGTCAGCGGCAGCCGCCTGCTGGTCGGCGGTCAAGATCTTTTCTGGGAGGAAGAAGGAGCTTTTACTGGTGAAATTTCTGCTCGTCAATTAAAAGAAGCCGGTTGCGATGTTGTTATTGTTGGCCATTCAGAAAGAAGGCAGTATTTCGGCGAAACGGATGAAACGGTTAAGAAAAAAATCCTGGCCGCACTCCGCCACGATCTGAGGCCTATTGTCTGCATTGGCGAAAATTTGGAAGAAAGGAAAAGTGGGGAGACACTTAAAAAGATAAAAAGCCAGCTGGAAAATAGTCTCTTTGGTTTGCCGGCCGAAGACTTCAGCCGGGTCATTCTGGCTTACGAACCGATCTGGGCTATCGGCACCGGACAGAATGCTACTCCTGAACAGGCCGAAGAAGTTCATAGTTACATTCGACAATTAATTGCCGGAAACTATGGTCAAGAGCTATCAGCCTGTGCTATAATCCTCTACGGTGGCTCGGTTAAACCGGCCAATGCCCTTTATTTGATAAAAGAAAAGGACGTCGACGGATTTTTAGTCGGTGGTGCTTCTCTTCAGGCAGAGTCTTTTGTGGGCATAGTCAGGGAAGCCTGCCGGGCAGACGAGGGATAGAAGTGACAACTTTATTGATTATCGTCCATGTAATTATCTGTATTGTGTTGATTCTGGCTGTTCTACTTCAGTCGGGCAAAGCGGCTGACCTGGCCGGGGCTTTTGGCGGAGCTGGCAGCCAGACAGCTTTTGGACCCCGCAGTAGCCAGACTATTCTCAGCAAGATTACAACAGTCTGTGCTGTTCTATTTATGCTGACTTCAATCGGGTTATGGATTTTATCTGGTAAGACTACCTCGGTGGCCAAAGACATTCCGCCCCAGCCCGCAGCGGCCGAGACCCAGAAAAAAGCAGAAGAAAAATCTCCAGCCAGTCAAACTGTACCTGCTGAGACCAATAAACCAGCCGATCAGACTCAGGCAGAGCCGGCCGGGACAGATCAGACCAAAAAGTAACCGCTTAATTTTATGCCGAAGTGGTGGAATTGGCAGACACGCTAGCTTGAGGGGCTAGTTCCCGCAAAAATGGGAGTAGGGGTTCGAGTCCCCTCTTCGGCATTTCTTTTTTTCAAACCAGGCTTTTCAAAAAATAAATCAATTAGCTCAGGCTAATTTTGCGACCCACAGGGCCAGATCCGTTTCAGGCATAGCCCCGGCTGTTCTTCCTCTTTCGGCACCGCGATGAAAGATAAGGAAAGTAGGAACGGCCTGAATACTGAATCTGGCAGCCAGCTCAGGATATTTATCAACATCAACTTTAATGACCATGATTTCTCCAGCCCGTCTTTTAGCCAATCGCTCAAGAACAGGAGCCATCATCTGGCAGGGACCACAGGTTGGCGAGAAGAAATCGACCAGAACTGGCAGGCTGGATCCCGACATCAGGTTAAGGGCCTGCTCCGGCCCCACCTCGATAACCTGGCCTGGCTGCGGCAGAGGGCGGTGGCAGCGTCCGCAGACAACTTTTTTCTCCTGAGCTCCCTCCGGATAGTAATTGGTCTGCCCGCAATTGAGACAACTGACTTTGACTTTTTTATCTTCCATTTTCCAATCACCTCTACTCTTGTTATATTTTAATGGCGAGGCAGATTAAAGACAAGAACAGACATGAATTAGAATAAAAGTTCACTCAGGATAGAATTGGTTAGCAGAAAACGATCAGAAGGAATCCTGAGTCTGGTGCCAGCCATCTCGAGACAGCCAGCGGTGCTAAGCTCCATTATTTTTTCTTCATAAGGCAAAAAATCCAGGCCGGAATATTCTTCCTTAATTAGCTCCCAATCAACGCCAGCTACCAGGCGCAGGCCGGACATGAGTTTCTCTTTTAAAGCTGCCTCCGGGCTCAAGATGAGATGTTCAGCCAGATTCATCTTACCCTGAAGAACTGCCTCAGCCCAGAGTTTCAGGTCGGCGACACTTTGCCAGCGGTTAGAAGTCAGATGAGAGGCAGCCGATGGCCCAAAACCAATAACTGGCTGATATTCCCAGTACTTAAGGTTGTGGCGGCAAGCAAAACCAGGCCAGGAGTAATTAGAAATCTCATATTGCTCATAACCAAGTTCTGGGAGTATATTCTGGTATCTCTCATAGGTTTCAACCAGCTTGTCCTCAGATACCGGGCTTTTTTCCCAGATTTCTTTAAAGGGAACTTCCTCCAATTCTTCCAGCATATAAACAGAAAGATGTTCCGGGCAGATGGTTTTAATCCCAAGGATGTTCGCCTCAAAAGTGGATTCATCTTCCCCGGGGAGTCCAATCATCAGGTCGAGACTCAGGTTTTTAAAACCAGCTTTTCTGGCTTCTCTGGCGGCAGCAAAAATATCCTCAACAGAATGAAGACGGCCAAGCGTCTTAAGAACTTTTCCAGAAAACGACTGAGCGCCGACACTAAGGCGATTGATACCGGCCTGCTTAAACTCAGCGAGTTTCTGACTGTGACTTCCGGGGTTAAACTCCAGCGTTATTTCTTCCAAATTGCAGCTGAAATTCTCTTCGAGCCTGGAAAGGATTAGCTCTATTTCTTCTGGCATCAGACTGGAAGGAGTTCCACCACCAAAATAAGCCGTATCAACTTCCATCTCATCAGCCTTTCCACTGGCCAGCAGGTTTATTTCCTTCAGGATGGTCTGTAACCAGAGATTATGGTCTTTTTCCCCGCCCTGATAGCTATAGAAATGGCAGTAAGGACATTTTTTCTGGCAGAAGGGGTAGTGAAAATAAACTCCGACGTGGGTTTTTTGAGTAATTTTTATTTTCTCCTTGAGTTCAGAAGGAGTGATAATCATTTCCACTTGAAATTTCAAAATCAGGGAAGCCCGAGTTTAAGGATAAAGTCAAACCTGGTGATAATAACCTATAATAGCATAATAAAGTGCCCGGTCAAAAAAAGTCACCAGCCGGTCATAAAGTTCCAGAGCCTGATAAAGGTCAAGAGCGTTATCCAGCAGGCCTTCGGATTGAATCTTATGCCAGACCTGCTTTCGCTCCAGACAGAGGGAAAGAAATATTTCTGGCAGTGTAAAGCCTTCTTGCCGCCTTTTCTGGCCAAGGGCTATCCAGTGATTTTTCATTTCCTCCGAATCCAGTTTGTAAGAAATCCAGCGCCCAAGCTGACTGTAGACCGCATAAGTGCGGTCATAAACCTCCTTTTCAGGAAATGATTGATAGGTTACCATGTTTGGATTTTTCTTAACTTCACGGAGATAAGCTAAAGCCAGTTCCCGCGCATCCCTCTCTATTAGTTCCACCAGTTTCCGTGAAAAGAGACTCAGCTGGTTTGCGCTGACCTTTGAATCATCCATTTTCCCCTCCCTTGTTAATCTAATGCCGCCATCATCTATTGTCAAATTATCTACCATCAGGGCAAAGGGGAAAAGGATAAAATGCGCCCGGGGAGATTCGAACTCCCGACCTCAGGATTCGAAGTCCTTCGCTCTATCCAGCTGAGCTACGGGCGCAGAAATTTTTTAATTTACTTTATCTTAACTTACTTATCAGGCGACTGCAACCACTGAGCCAGACCCGTTTTCCCCGGCGATCATCAAGCCGATTCCGGGCGTCAGGGTCAAGTGATGATTAGCCAAATGGCAGTTTCTAGCTGAAAATGGTTTAGATAGCTTTTTTACAATTCTAAAAGTTTTTATATCTTTCCATCTTAATTTGGACTATAATGATATTAGTAATCTAGCCTGTTGATAATGGGGGGGAGTCTGAACAAGAAAGAACTTCCCTATGAAACCAATTAAAGGGCAGCAAAAGAAGGGCAAAATAATGAGAAAAACTTCCTTGAATAACCGAGGGCTTACCCTGAAATTATGGGATCAGGCCCCTTTCGCCTGTCATCTTCTAAATACCAAAGGCATCATTACCAGCGTTAATCAGACAGAAGCCAGACTACTGGGCTATAAAAACGAGGAGCTGGTCGGTCAGCCAATATTTAATTTTATTCTGCCCGAGCAACAGGCCGAAGCTAAAAAAGAGTTTCAGCAAAAGTTAGCCAACCAGCACCCGGGACGAGCCAGCAACAGAATCTATGTCAGAAAAGATGGCTCAAAAGTCTATGTGGTTATTAATGACAGAATCAAACGGGACGATCACGGGAAGCCAGTTGAGGTTTACAGCACTATGGTTGATATAACAGATTATAAGAAGATAGAAGCCGACCTGAGGGCATCCGAGGAGCGCTACAAGGACCTGGTGGAAAAAGCCGGAATTGCCATCCTGATTGATAATAAAGAAGGAAACTTTAAATATTTTAATAAGAGATATGCTGAAATTTTTGGCTATGACCCGGAAGAAATGAAAGATTTATCCATCTTTTCTGTCATTCACCCTGATGATTTGAAAAGAGTTACTGATTATCATCTGGGACGCATTCGTGGTAAGAAGGTACCGTCGAGATATGAATATAAAGGCATCAAGAAGGATAGCTCTGTTATTTATCTTGAGGTAGACAGTGCACCAATAAAAGAAGGTAAAACGATTGTTGGCACACGGTCTTATCAATGGGATATAACCGAACGTAAAAAGTCAGAGGCAGCCATCCGGGAGAGTGAGAAACTTTTTCGCTCCATTGTCGAGCATTCTCATGATGGCATTCTTTTAATTGACGAGAAGTTTAAGATCGTTTACTGCGAAGGCGAGATGATTCATAACTTAGATTATCATGTTGATGAGATTTTAGGCCATGACTTCCGTGACTTTCTGGACGAAGAAAGCCGACCGCTGGTGGCTGACCATTATCTTCGAAGAC
>ENA-UPTA01000169-UPTA01000169.1-activated-sludge-metagenome-genome-assembly--contig:-NODE-169-length-72235-cov-164.895802_pt1 | contig 72235 bp, 54 predicted proteins | sample MGYA00238184_ERZ773361 | MGnify/ENA primary metagenome ERZ773361 (study PRJEB29100, sample SAMN05720205) | activated sludge metagenome | isolation source: anaerobic digester from wastewater...
ATAACGCGTACAAGAGTGCAAAGAAGTGGGAGTGGGTCATGAGCGCAATGATACTGATCCCTCTAATCTTAAGAATTTTCCTGATAAAGTGAAATCACCGGACCCGGAGAGTTTTCTTAGAGTATAATTTCTCTATTGAACTCTTCGGGAGGGGTTTCAAATGGAAATAAAACGGGACGGGCAGTTCTATAGATTCGCAGCTTACGGGTTCCTTAAGAATCTTCGCTTTTTCGACCCTTTTCTTATCTTGTTCTTCAGAGAAATGGGACTTTCCTTCCTTCAGATCGGTACTCTTGTCTCCGTGCGAGAAGTAGCGACTAACTTCCTGGAACTCCCGACCGGCATATTCGCTGACCTGTTTGGAAGAAGATTGTCCATGGTTTTTTCGATGATCTCCTATCTTTCTTCTTTTTTAGTCTTTTACTTCTTTCCGAACTTCTACATATATATGGTTGCAATGATAGCTTTCGCCTTTGGGGAAGCCTTCCGTACCGGAACTCACAAAGCAATGATACTTGAGTACCTGAGAATTAATGATATGACCGATATTAAGGTTCACTACTATGGCGCAACGCGAGCCGCATCACAACTAGGTTCAGCAATAAACGCCTTGATAGCTGCCTTCCTTGTATTTTACACGGGTAGCTACAAGATAGTCTTTCTCGCCTCAGTATTGCCTTATGCCGTAAACCTCGTGAATTTGATGATGTACCCCAAGGAACTTGATGGTGAACTGAAATCCGGGGAGAAAAGAGAAACATTGAAAGCCTTCCTGGGGATTTTCAGAAGTGCCAATGCACTCAAAGGTGTTCTCAACTCGTCACTGTATGATGCTTTCTTCAAAGTCATCAAGGAGTATCTGCAGCCAATTCTAAAGGCTCTCGCCCTTGGTCTTCCGATAATGCTTGGCTTCAGCCCGGAGCAGAGAACCTCCGTAATCGTAGGAGTCGTATATTTCGTGATCTTCATCGCCACAAGCTATGCTTCTAAGAATGCCGGAAGGTTGAGCAAAAAACTGGGAAACGAGGCGAGATCGCTGAATTACTCTTATATATTCGGGGCGATATTAGTCATACTGAGCGGGTTATTTCAAATAGTATCTCTTCAAGTAATCGCAGTGATAGTATTCTTCCTGCTCTACATTCTGGAGAATTTCAGAAGACCAATCAATATAAGCTACATAAGCGATAACATAGACCACAAAACTATGGCATCAGGTCTATCTGTCGAATCTCAGTTGAAGACTCTGCTGGTGGCAATAATAGCGCCCATAGTTGGATTCCTTGCGGACAAGTTGGGAGTAGGTATGGCATTGACTGTTGCTGGAATGACGATGCTCGTACTCTTTTTTATCGTCAAACTGAATCCCCCAGAAAATACCAAAAACATCGAAGAGAAGAGTTCACGGACGGCTGATTGACTACTACAGATGTAATATTCATGGACTCCTCGCATTTGCACTATGTCTAGCAATACGTTCTTTTTCTCTGATTCGCGAGGGGAGAATCTAGAAGTGACAGAAGTGTTAAGAGTTGGCCGCATTGATTAGGAAAAGAAATCGGTATCTAAACACCTTCCTTAAGAGTTGATCTAGTATTCTAGGATGACTTATAACGAAAGACAATTGCTTCACTAAACAGAGATCTGTAAAAAGGAACTCTGATGAACGAGATCAAAGCAGTCTTTCGTTGATAATGATTAGGAACCGGTAAATCCCATACTCTTAATTGGAAGGATACCCAAAAAATCAAGTGATTGCGTACTATGAAAAAGCCAGAGTTGCGGGGGAGAGCGTCGTCTATATTCCATCTCTAGCGGCTATTTCAACCGCGGCGATTTTTGGATCTCGAAACCTCTTCCTACAGAGGTCAGTCAAGAGGTCTCTTCTTCCATTTGAGGCCTTTGGGGATTAAAAGAGGAGTTTGTTTTTCTGACGAACTTTGCCTTAATGACTTGTTCTACTTCGCCTTCGATGACAGTTTATTTGAGATTTGATTCAAAGAGGCTAAAAGATCTGCGCGCACTCTAAAAATCAACTATCTTTACAACGAAAGAATTCGTGGATTTCCTACGGGCTTCGTGGGTGCCTAGGTTTACGTGTTTCTATAGAAATCCTCAGCGATTTTCCACAACACTCAGCGGATGATAGAATCGAATTTGTGGGAGGAGTAAGATGAAGATTACGCTATTCATAGGTCCTTTAGCCTCAGCAAAGACTGAGCGGTTGCTTCGAGAACTCGAGACCGTCCATTGGAGAGATCCGTTCTCCTACTTCTTCGTGGGACCTTCCGGCGACCACGTAAGATACTTTAGAGAGAATTTCATATCGCGAGTGGGTACTATCCCGGCTTCGAGATTCCTCGCAATGGATCAATTTGCCGTAGAGGTTTTCCGTAGACTGAATCCGAATTCTATTCACGTTGGGAATCATTTGATGAGGTTGGAGATCGGTGACATTCTGGATCAAATGGGAAAGGGCGAACTCGCCGACTCGCCCGTATTCGTCGAATACCTTCTTGAAATGATTCACGATGTAAAAGAGAATAGAGGGTTCGACCGGATATTCTCTACGGAAGACGAGGCAGTCTCCGTTCTAGAGTCAATTTACAACGAGCTTGACAGTAGATTCTCCAGAAGAAACATCTTTGACACATTCGACGCATATACGAGGATTGAAGAGCACAAGGATGAGTTGATTAACGAGGAATTCGGGGACACTCTTTTCCTCGACGGGTTTCATGATTTCAGTCCGGCCCTGAAGATCTTTTTCAAGACCATCATTCCAACATACAGGGAAGTTTTCATTACCATTACTCAAGAACCTGACAAGGAAAGTCTCTTTTCAAACATAGATTCGATACTTGAGACGATCGATGAGATAGCCGAAAATAGCACAGATCTCGAAATCAAAAGGATATTCTTCGAGAAAAGTTCTTCTTCAAGCGGTCTGAACGGGTTCAAAGAAGCCCTGTTCTCTCCAGGTAAAGTAGAGCAGAACTGTGATTCGGTGAGTGTTGTGGTCTATCCTGACATCTTCGCCGAGGTCGAAGGTGTATCGAGATTTGTGAAGGAATCTATTATTTCCGCCTGCGAACCAGGTGACATTTCGATTGTCTCATCCGACTTCAATCTTTACAGCAAATTGCTTTCCGATAAGCTGAATGAATACGGTGTTCCACACAGAATAGAAGGCGACGAAGAGCTTCACTCATCTCTCTCGATAAGACGGTTAATCTTGCCACTTGAAACCGCGGTTCTGGGATTCCCACCGGAGAAGATAATCGCTATGGCTGACAGCGGCTACGGGGGAGAAGTTGATTCAAGTTTTATTGAATCCGCCGCTGCTATGTCAAGAATTATCTACGAGAGACCAAATATGTGGCTCTCCTTGGAAAAGAGACGGAGTTCCTGGGATGAGAGGCTTTCAAGACTCGTTGACCTCATGAAAGAAAGAAGAAATGCAATAATTTCCCTTGCCGACGATGAGCTCGAAATGAGCGCGGCTGAGGAGCTTGATGAGACGATCGAAAGAATTGACAGCGAAGTAGTTCCGGCTGTTCAAAGAATCTTCAGACTCCTCGACTCTTTTCGAAGTCTGCGTAAGCGAGATGTCGGTAATTATCGGAAAATGTTCATTACTTGGGAAAAAGAACTTTCTCTGATCCAAAGTCTAACCGGGTATGAGAGTGAAGTTAAAGACAGAGAGATGGATGCAATAGTGAGGTTTTTCGAACATACCCTACCTTACCTGGAGAGACTTCTGTATTTCATGGGGAAGTCCTCTGTTTCCCCAAGAGAATACTACAGATATCTAATGCTTCTACTTAAGCATGACAAGTTTCCTCTTTCGAGGAACAAGGCAAACAGGGTTGAGATACAGTCACTCATCAATTCGCGCTTCTCGAAGAAAAGAATGAAGATCTTCGTTGGGTTTGTTGACGGTGCTTATCCGCACGTAGAAATGAATCCTTTGTACAGTTTCACGCAGTTTGGAGATTCAAGACCCAGAGACCTTCTTCTTGATGAGGAAACACACGAAAGGCTCAACCTGTATCTGTCGATTTCTACTGCTGAAGAATCAGTGAGGTTCTCTCTGCCTGAATCGACGATCGACGGTGAACCAATTCTACCTTCTCCATACCTGAAGAATGTGGCGGAGAGTTCGGGATGTGAGACCACTAGAGAAGGAAGAAAGGTGGGAAGAAGATCTGGATACATTCCGGAACTCCGGGCATCTATGAGCCAATCCGAGTTGAAGATCTCCGCTGTGAAGTTCTTCTTGAATGAAAAATGGGATCTTCTGAAGAGCTTTCCCCCTCTGAGCAATTTAGATACCGTCCTCTCGAACTTCAGAAGAGATTTCAGTTGGTCAGTCCAGAACAGAAGGCGTTTAGAGGAAGTTGTCGGTAACGTCTTCTCCTTCTCAAGACTGAAGTCTTATCATGACTGTCCGTTTTCCTTCTTTCTTTCTTATGTTGTTGGTCTGGATGTTTCCCCTGAATACGTCTTTGAATTGACGCCTCTTGATGAGGGCAACATCTTTCATTCAGTGTTGAAGGACTTCTTTTCGGGCAAGAATAGAGACTGGCAGGATTCGCTTGCCGAGAACATCAAGAGGCACCTGATGCATGATAGCAATATCGTGTTCAGATTCGAATTTGAACGCCTGAGCGAAATACTTCACGAGTACATAACAGTCAGGGAAGGAAAGAGACCGAATTTCATGGGAGACAATTTCATTCCATACGCCTTCGAGAAGGCCTTCGGAATAGGTGAAACTGAGCCAGTGAAGCTACTCGAAAACCTTTACTTGAGGGGAAAGATCGACAGAGTCGATATCGACAGATCCAGTTCCTCTGTCTATCTAATAGACTACAAGCGCGGTGATAGCGGCGATGAAAGACAGCTGCTCCTCTATTCGCTTGTTGCAGAAAAACTTCTCGAAGATGAAAGCCTTGATGTTGCGGGAGGAGTATTCAAGACTTTGACCGGAAAAACCGTGAACAAAGCTGCCTTCAGAACCATTTCTTCAGAAGGAGGCAAGGTCTGGGAATTCGCGGGTAAGAAAAAGGACAACAGGATTGTGAAGGAGTCTGATCTTCTCAAATGGTTAAAGGAAGTACACGAGGGAATCTATTCTGGCGAGTTCACTCCCTCATTCACAGTGTCTGCAAGTAAGTGCTACAGCTGCAGATTCTCCGAGATAAAGAGGTCCATAACCTGGAGAGAAGGCAGAAAAGAATATGAATAAAGACATTTTTGTCACCGCTTCTGCCGGCACTGGAAAGACGTTTTCACTGGTTAAGGAGTACGTCGGGGTCTTCGACAGGTCATTCAGAATCGGAGAACGGCTTGATGTTCATAATGTTGTAGCAATTACTTTTACTAATAAGGCGGCACGGGAAATGAAGGATCGAGTAATAACGGAAATCGATCATAGAATAGCCTCCGGGCATCCCGGAAGCTGGAAACCCTTAAGAAACAAAATGTCGTACGCGTGGATTTCCACCATCCATTCCTTCTGCGAAAGGATATTGAGGGAGTCTGCCCTTTTTGCTGGAATAGATCCGGGCTTCCAGATTCTAAGCGGAATGAGGAGAGCTACGCTTGAAGAAAAGGTTGTACGAACATATTTCGAAGATAACCTCGAAAGCCTGGAACCTTTGATTCAGCTTACGGGCTTAGACAAGGCTTTTAGAATTGTGAAAGAAGCCATATCAAATAAACGACATTCTTTGGCACTGAATCCATCTCCTGTCGGAAGTCTCTTAGGTGACTCAATCATAAGTGACGATGAAATCATCGAGGGTTCGAAGTCTTTTGCGGCAGCCTATAGTGAAATCCTTTCCGATTACAGAGACAGGACTGTAAGATCGGGGTTCCTTGATTTCGATCAGTTGCTCACAGAAACGAGGGATCTGCTTCTCAAGATGCCCGAAGTCCAGGAGAAATATAGAGATCGCTTCAAATTCATATTCGTAGATGAATTCCAGGACACCGATGAGCTTCAAAGCGAGATCATTCGACTCCTTCGGGAAGAGACTAAGAATAGAGTCTTTTTTGTTGGAGATTCGAAGCAGTCTATCTATCGTTTCCGCGGTGCGGACGTATCGGTATTCAACAAGACAATGAAAAGCTTTCAAAATAACGGGGGCGAATTAAGAAACCTACGAATCAACAGGCGTTCACATCCCGATCTTGTTACCTTTCAGAATAAGCTTTTTGGGAAGATAATGAAGAGGGATTTCGAAAACGAGTTTTTTCGTTCGATTTACGATGAAGACATAGAGTCTCTACCATATCAAAGAGATATTGAGTCTTCGAGAGTGAGGATAATTCGAACGGAATCATCTGACGATTCGAGAGAGGTCGCAAGATCCGTAAGGGCCCTAATTGAAGAGGAGCTTGTTTTCAAAACAAAGACCGGTGAATACGAGAAACGGCGAATAGTCCCCGGTGATATTGCTATTCTTCTTAGGACCTTTTCAAAGATCTCTAGCTACGAGAATGCACTGGAAAAATTGAATATTCCCTTCTACACCGTTGGAAGCAGAAACTTCTACGAACGGCCCGAGGTCTCCGGACTTCTGTCATGGCTCGATCTCCTGGTAGATCCCCTAGACAACAACAATCTTGTGTCATTTTTGCTTTCGCCGGCTTTCGGGGCTTCTCTTGATGAAGTCCTATCACTAAGGTCGAAAAGAGATCTCAGACGTTTGCCACTGTACTTTGCCCTCATGGAAAGCAAAGAGGACAGATTTGCGCACTTAATTGATCTGCTCAAGAAATTCGGAAAACTTAAGTACATTCTGTCACCGAGTGAAATCCTCGAGAAGTTCGTTGAAGAAACAGATTACTTGCCTAAGCTGGCCACACTGAAATCCGGAGAGAGAATGATCGCCAATGTCAAAAAGCTTCTTGAGCTTGCGAAGGATCTGGATAGAATGGGTAGCTCGCTTCGCGAGCTCTCCTCGAACATCAAGGCTTTTATAGATTCCAGCGATGAATCGGAAGCCGCTCTTGAAACAGAGGAATCAGACAGTGTGAAGATTCTCACCGTTCACAAATCAAAGGGACTGGAGTTTCCAATCGTGATTGTAGGTGACACTTTCTGGAAAAAGAAGAACTCTGACAGGCGACTTTTCTTCCATGATGGAGGCTTTCTCATAAGTAAAAGTAAACCTGACAGAGAAGAAGGCCTTATCGGAAGTTTGGCATCGCTAGAAGAGGAGAAGGAGTTTGAAGAAGAAAAGCGCACTCTTTATGTCGCTCTTTCAAGAGCACGTGAGATGATAATTATCAGTCTAAATGGTAGGAGTGATTCCTCCCGACCATGGTCGAAGATGATATGCAGTTCTTTGCTTCAACCGGAAAGCGATAAGGTTGAAGCTTCCTTTGAAGGGATAGTAAAACACTTCTATCCAATCGATCTTCCATCCATTCAAGAGACTGTTTACATTGAAGAACCTTTGTTACCTGAAGTCACTTCGGTACTGCCTCTGACAGACTCTTCGTACATAAAGTACCTCTCTCCAACTTCGATAACTGCAGACGACGAATTTGAACTGGAATCGGAATCATACGCCGGAAGCCCCGGCCTTGTAAAGAATGCCGCAGATATTGGCCTTCTTGCTCATTACTTGCTTGAACCGGTGGGAGTCATCAGTAAGCGCGGCTCGGTCACGACTCTCGAATCAATTCTTAACGGGGGTAGGCCAGTCTCAGTTGACAGGATTAACTTCAACGAATATGATCTGTCTGAAGTGAAAAAAGTTCTTTCCACTCTGGTAGCTCATCCGCTGATAAAAGAAATAGAGGGGGCGGAAAGAGTCTTCAGCGAATTTCACTTCCAGCATGGATTCGGAAAGTACGTTTTAATGGGAATTGTTGATAAACTATATTTGAAGGATGGAAAATGGAGGATAGTAGATTTCAAGTTTGCCAGTCTGAACAAGAGATTCATAAATAAGTATCGTTTTCAAATGAACCTGTACCTGTATATTCTTAAAGATCTCTTGTCACCCATTGAAGCTACTCTTCTCTTTCTCAGAGATGGGAAAACCGAAAAGATAATGCTGGAAGACTCTGACAGCTTCGAGAAAGAGCTCCTTCAAATGATCTCAAAAGCCGGAGGCGGTAAAAATGGATCTTAAACCAACGCGTCGCTCTTTCATGATCAGATACTTCATTTACCCTTACTACTTCGTACTGGGAATCGTTTTCTATCTCAATTTTGATCTCTCTGGAATTGATGGAAACAACTGGCTGTTCTTAATAGTGAGCTGGATTGCCTTGACCGTGATTCCAGGCATTTTGCTTGCGTTTTCGCGAAAAAAATTCGGTTGGTTCTTCTGGCCGGCAATCTTGAACGCTTCTGGATGGCTCGTTAGGTACTTATTCCCGGAAGAAACTTACAATGATTTGAAGCCCCTATTTGATAACGGTCCGGTTCTGCTCTTCATCGTAGCAGGGCTTCTTGGCATAGTATTTGTGGAGATCTATAGAACTACCTTCAAGTACAATCTCAGCGATGCGGGAGTAGAGGTAACTTATGGAATGTTCAGAGCGAATTCCCATATGATCGTAGCCAGACACATCACAAACGTGATGCTTAAAAGGAATTTCTTCGAACTTATATTGGGAGTAGGTCATGTGATACCTGTAACATCGTCTGGAATGGGTTCGGGAGACAGGGGCGTATTGGGAGGCTTTAGTGCCGACACTGGTACTCAGAACGTTCGAGGTGGAGCGTTTATCGGAAGTGTGAGTACCGAAAAAGAATTCGTCGCTAACCCAAAGAACTGCATTTACGGCATTTCAAAGCCCAAGGAAATTATGGAGAGACTGAAAGAAATGGTTCTATAGAAAGGATTAATGGCGTGCCCGGGGCGATTTGAACGCCCGGCCTCCAGATCCGCAGTCTAGCGCTCTATCCAGCTGAGCTACGGGCACCCATAAACAATATAATGGCGGAGAGAGAGGGATTCGAACCCTCGGAGGGTATAAACCCTCACGTGCTTAGCAGGCACGCGCCTTCGGCCTCTCGGCCATCTCTCCACCCTACAGAGTTCATTCTATCATGGTGCGCTGGTCGTGTCAATACAAGCTAGATGGCTCAAGCCTCTTCAAATAAGGCTGATTAAGCCTTTTACGATCATTTAGATTTGCTCTTACTTCTTAAAAGATCTCGACCCCGGATAAGAGTTAGTTCAGGTTTTTTGGCTTGAGAGAAGGCCCGATTAGTGGGCAGTGAAGAAAGGAGTATCCGTAAGAAATCTCTTTTTCAAGATATTTGATTCACAATCATCGGATAGAAGTTTGCTGGAAAAGAATCCCGAATTCTCCGTTCTTCAAGATCTTCACAGTACTAGCTCTTGACTTTAGATGATGAAATGGATTCTCCGCACAAGGATTAACTGAATGTTTGTGCAGTATCGTCTATGGAATAATGGGCTTGAAATGGAATGTAAAAGGGCGTGATCAGAATGATCATAAGAGAGATTAGAGAGACAGATGCTCCCGGTCTACACGAGGTATTAGTTGATATCGGATGGTTCAAAATGAAGAATGTTGAAGAAGAGATTTATCTGAAAAGTGTGAAGGAAATGATCAGATGGAGTATCGAGAGAGATGATCACCTGATTCTCATTTCGGAAGAAGGTGGCGAGTTAACCGAGTACACGAGCGTCCATTTCTTGCCCTACCTTTTCATGGGTAAGCCTGAAGGGTACGTTGGCGAGCTTTTTGTGAAGACTGTCTGGCGAGGAAAGGGATTTGGCAGTGAACTTCTAAGAAGAGCCATAAATGAAGCGAGAGAAAGAGGTTGCTGTCGTATCAGACTGATAAACATTAGAGACAGAGAATCATATAGACGTGGCTTTTATGCGAAGCAGGGGTGGCAAGAGAGAACCGATGCAGCCGACTTCATGATGAAACTTGATTGAAATAACCCGCAGATTCGAAATGAAACGAAGCAGTGACAATATTCATTGTCAAGCAGGGAAACTTGAACTACCGAAGCTGAAAGGACGATAACGTTGACTCTACCAGGAAGAAAACGGGGGAAACCCATGGGCGATGAAATAAAGTTGTGGACTTTCTCTGATTGTTTCTTGATCCCACCCCAACAATCAATCTATCCTGCGCTCTTCTCAAGAGCGATTCCTTCGGCAAAACCCTTTCATTTTGCCTCAAAGAAATAGTTTATAATTTATGAGGAAGGTGATCGTGTGATAAGTCCGGAGGCTTTTGAGAAACTCCTGGCGAAAGTGGGCTTGTTGTGCCTGGCGATTGCTTTGCTCCTATTCATTTTCCGGAAGGCAGGTCTCAGTCTGGGAAGGCTTCCGGGGGATATTCATGTAAGCCGAGATGGTTTTGAGTTCTGGTTTCCAATCACTTCGGGGTTTATTGTCAGTGTATGTATTACGGGAATGTTGTGGCTCTGGAAATTCATCAGCAAGTTCTTTTGAATCACGGAGGATGAATGAATACAGTTTATTTGAGAGTAAATTCAGAGGAACCGGATGAGTTCAGACTGAAAAAAGCAGCGAGATTTATCAGGGAAGGTGAGTTGGTTGTCTTCCCAACGGAGACGGTATACGGGTTGGGCGCCAACGCCCTAGATGAATCTGCAATTTCGAAAATCTACCATGCAAAGGGAAGACCGCAGGACAATCCGCTGATTGTTCATGTTTCCAGTCGTGAAATGGTCGCCGATCTTGTTTTGCAGAATCTCAGCGAGTACTCAGCTTTGATGGACACTGTTTGGCCAGGCCCAGTAACTCTCATTTTCAGGAAGAGAAAAAGAATCCCTGACTCGGTAACGGCTGGGCTTGACACGGTCGCCATCAGGTTTCCGTCTCATCCGGTAGCTTCTAAGCTTATCGAGCTTTCTTGTGTCCCAGTTGCTGCTCCCAGCGCCAACTTGTCGGGAAAGCCCAGTCCAACCAGGGAAGAACATGTAGTAGAAGACATGGATGGGAGAGTCAGCTGTATTATCCTTTCGGGGTCGACAGTCTTCGGTCTAGAATCGACTATCATAGATCTTTCGAGGGAAAGACCTGTTCTTTTGAGACCCGGGCCGATAGATCCAGATCAGCTCAAATGCGTACTTCCAGATCTACAAATACCGGGCTTTGCATCTGGCCGGGAGCAGTATCTCGGTGATCCTTTGTCTCCTGGCTTGAAGTATCGTCACTACTCACCTGACATTCCTTTGATACTTGTGGAAGGCGAGTTGGGCTTGGTTGTCAGCAAAGTGGGGATCATCGCCGGAAGGAAGAGCTCACTTGTGCTCTGTTCCGAAGAGCTCCGGGACTATTATCCCGTTCAAGTAAAGAAGGTGGTTCTCGGTTCGAGAAGTAACCTTCTTGAAGTCGCATCAAATCTCTTCAAAGAGCTCAGAAATAAGGAGAACATGAGCTTCTCTCAAATTATAGCGGAGCCTTTCCCGGAAACGGGAGTCGGTCTCGCAATAATGAATAGACTCAGGAAAGCAGCCTGGAAAATCGAAAGAGTTTAGACGTAGCAAGTTGGAGAGTGATTTGTTTGAAAGGAAGACTCAAAGATATTTCTGGAGAGATCTTTGTAGTACTCGGTACAATACTGGTGGCGCTTGCCTTCTTTATGGTCTTTACCTGGGGTGACAAAGCGGTAGTGATGACTGAGATTACCGTCATAAAAAAGATAGACAATTCAAGCGCGGGAAATTCCGACTACAGAATAATCTCCGAGTCAGGCGAGGAATTCACAGTGAGAAACGCAGAAAGCCAGGGCTTTTATGCTGCGTCTAAGGTCTTCAGGATGCTAGAAGTGGGAAGGACGTATCAGGTTCTTGTCACAGGAAGAAGGATTCCCCTGTTTTCTATAAAGAGAAACATCATAGAGGCGATCCCCTCCCAGTAATCTACTAGAAGGAAAAACCATTTTTCAGAAGATCAACACAAGTCCTTGTAACGGAAGGATCGTAAAGAGTTCCGGCTCCGGATGTGATTTCCTCTATTGCGACATTCAGTCCAAGAGCAGGTCTGTATGGCCTATGTGATGAAATTGCTTCCACAACATCTGAAACGGCAATTATTCTTGCCGGTAGAGATATTTCTTCACCTTTCAATCGGTTTGGATAACCGGAACCGTCCATTCTTTCGTGGTGTTGAATAACATATTCTGCAATCGGGAAACCGAACTCGATCTCCCCTAATACTTCACAACCAAGTCGTGGATGCTCCTTGATCATTTCCATTTCTATTTTATTGAGTCTACCTGGCTTACTTAGAATCTCTGAAGGGATCCAAAGCTTACCAATGTCATGGAGGAGCCCGCTTATTCTGATGTTTTCGCAAAGCTTTCTCTCAAGTCCCATTTTTCTAGATACTGCTTCAGCGAGGAGTCCAACTCTTCTTTGATGATCGGAGGTATAAGGATCTCTGATTTCAGTGATCTTCGAAAGAGCATTCACAGTACTCTTGAAAGTGTTTTCGAGTCTTTCTTTGCTTTCTTCGATCTCGATCTTTGCAGCCTTAAGATCCGTTATATCGGAGATGAAACCCTCTACGAACGACTGATCTTCACCTGGGTTTTTGATTACTTTTCCCCTTTCCAGTACGTGTTTGACAATGCCTGACTTGGTCACTATTCTATACTCAATCTCATAATGATCGTCTCTGGTAAAAGACTCCTGTACGCTTTTCCAGACTTTCTCCCTGTCTTCCGAAAAGATGAGATCCGCATACGACAGTTTTTTGTTTCCAATTATTTCTTCCGGTCTATAGCCTGCAAGATCAACCAATCCCCCACTGAGAACTTCCATAGTCCAGTCTTTGTCGTTCTTGCATCGGAAGGCAATTCCGGGAAGGTTTGAAAACAGCCTATCTAGCTCTAATTTGCTCTTCTTCAGGTCCTTCCTCGCTTCAGATGATTCGTCGAAGTCATTGTAGACGATGGCGATAACATTTGAAGAAAGTCTGGAAATCGATACATCTCTCCAAACCTCGCTTCTTGTTTCTGGATTATGTTTCGATCCAATGTGAAGTGGAATGCCCGTTTCGTTTACTCTACGAACGCCGTCCATTACACTGAATTCCCGGGCCGGAGGAAACACGTGTTCAAGGTCCATTCCAATGGCAGCTTCTCTCGTAAGACCTTCAGTTTCAAGCGCAGCTGGATTTGCATCGATCACTTTGCAGCGTCCCTCGAATGTCAACTCACACAGAATGATTCCGTTCCTTAAAAGCGATAAGAAATCACGGTAGCCATCGATATTCATGGAACTAATCTTGCCGAACGCTTCTCCAGAACTTCATTCGACTTTAGGTCTCGAGTTTTAAACATTCATTTTCATCTCCCGATAAATGAATATTCAATCTTAGCACCAATAGGTTACCGCGCAAAGTGTTCGACAGACTTCGATTAGATTAATTTCAAGGTTTGCGAATCACTGCGCTCTTCAAAGATTTGACCGATCCTTTGAAGCCAGTCATACTGTTGGAAGAAAGCATCGAATCAACTATGGCCTCAACGCAGGCCCATGCGGATGCCCTGAATATCTCGCTAATCGTATTCTCATTTTTCATCAATCGCTGATCCCTCAAAGAGTACTCCCTCGCAGTACTGAAAGCAAGAGAGATATCACCGCTTCCGTGATGTCCGGGAGCCCCAAGCAAGCCTATGGCAAGACTCATATGTCGCGAGACCCGCTTCAACTGATGGGGCATCAAGGGAAGGTCGGTGCCAAGAATCATGATCAGGGATCCGGCACCTTGAGCTGAACTACCACTGTCGTTAGACAACTCTAGCGAAGGTATTCTAAGATCGGAAGACCTCCCGAAATTCGAAAGAACAATCGCCCCGACGGTGTACTTCCTCCCATCGAATTCAATAATCCTGGATGAAGATCCTATTCCCCCTTTATACCCGAAACAGATCATTCCAGTTCCTGCTCCGCAACTACCAAGAGCAAAGTCTTTTCTTGCATCCATTACAGCTTTAGATACCATCTCTTCTCTGATAGATAATGAGCGAATATCACTGAGGTACCCATCGTTGCACTCCATTACAACAACATTTAAAGATGTCATTTCAGGATTGTCTTCAAGTGCTAGTTTCGCTGCTCCCTGCTGAACAGCCCCTATCGACAGAGTATTTGTGAGAAAGATGTCACTCTCTACAGTCCCGAGCTCCTCTATCTGCACAAGGCCCATCGATTTCCCATAACCGTTGAAAACGCTGCACGCCGCTGGAATCGGAGATCCATATACCCCAGAAATCCTTACGACGCTTATGCCGGTACGCAAACATCTTGGCGCGTCTTCAATCAAAGTGAAATGTCCTACCTCTATTCCCTCAAGATCAGTAATCTTGTTCAACGGACCTGTCTCATAAGCATCGGGTGGGCTAACCAGTTCTCTAAACCTCATTTCTACACCTATCTTTCGATAATCGACAAAGGATCCTGCTTGGATATCAGATACCTTTCCATCGCAAGACCAGAAAACAAGACAATTAGTATCATTATAAAGATTTTAAGAAAAACCTTAGCTGCCACGAATGATGAAATGTACACTCCAGACAGGAAAAATGCCTTAAATATACTCCAGCTCATTGTTCCCAGGATAAACCCGATTGTGGCTCCTGAAAATAGCACTAAAATCAACTCCCCGAAAAGCAGCAGAGCTATTTCACCCCTTCCCTGACCAATAATGTTTCTAATAGCCAGCTCTCTTCGTCTTCCCAGAACTATCCTTGTGACGGTGACAACAGCAATAATGACAACTACGAAGAATTGAAGATATATGATAATCGAGGTTATGAGATTCATGAACTGACTCTCCTTGAGAATCTTAGCTTCGAATGAGCGACGATCTACAACCTCAGCTACACCGGCTTCAGAGGCAAATAACCTGATTTCCTCAACCAGATCATCTCCAGCGTGAAAAATCAATAGCCCCTCGGCAGCGACTTCTTCTTCCACAACGATGCCGGAGAGACCGTAAAGGGACGGAAGCACAACCGGTGAAGAATTGCCATAGCCGTTAACCTCTCCGCTATTTATTAGATCGAACAGGCCCTTGCTGACATAGAATGCGTTTTCTGAAGTATCTTCCACAAGTGTCTGCTCAAGCTCTGAATTCTTCGATGAAACAACGGGTATGAAGATCTCTGTGGTTCCAAAGATAAGCTTCACATCTAGGTTTAAAAGTGAAGCGGGAAGTACAGCCCTGGATCGGGAAACAATCTCTTCTGGCAGTTCAATATCACCACTTTCCATAGTTTGGACATAAGAACAACTATCGAAGAACCGACCACTATCGCGGATAGTATCGGTAAGCGAGGAAAGCAATGATCCGAAGAGCGTAACGAGAAGGGCAAAAACTATTATGTTTACAAATAGGGATCTGTAGCCGTCGCTTCTCAGCGGAAATCGAAGCCACGGCAAACTTATGTTCTTAAATCTATTCTTTAGTATCCCTTTCTTCTTTTCCGAGCTCTTTAGAAGTCCCACAAGATCCCGGCTCAGGTGACTCCCGATCAAAACTTGAGTGAATACAACAGTTACTGCTGGAATAACTAGCGTCCATATCGTAGAGACAAAGATATCACCGACAAACAGACCGTTGGGTTCGAAAAATCGAGTCTCTAGATATGAAACAAGAATCCTTCCCGCAAAGAGACCAATAATCCAACCGGCGGCACACTGGTATACGGATTCAAAGAAAAGTCTCGCACCGAGGCTCGCTGGTGAATGGCCAATTGCCGCCAGAATACCGTATTCCTTTCTTCTTTCACGAATGCTGACCGAGTTAAGCATTGTAAGTCCAATTATAAACACAAGAGCAACGCAGAGATTGCACAGGAGGACTCCCAGGTAATAACCGGAATAACTTCTTTCGATATTCTCTCTTGAAGAGATGGGACCTTGAACCCCTACTTTGAGTTCTTCACCGGCTATTCTTGACCTCAACTCACTTTCGACCGCTATTGAAAAACCTCTTTCCGAAAGCACTATGAATCCATAAGCGCCTTTTCCTCCTGAAATCCCGGACGGACCGATTCCAAAAACCGAAGGGCCTTTAAGTGCAGCAACAACATTATACAGCCCCCTGCTCGCCGTCTCGAAGATCTCCTCGTATACTAGTCCTATGCCGACTCCGGAGGCCTTTAAGAACGAGTCGGAAACCATTATTTCATTTGTTTTAGGGGAGAAAATCCTTCCGTCGACTATGTAAGACTGGCTCACCTGCAAAATCCGTGCAATGTCGGTTTGCTTTATTCCGTAAACAGGAAAATTCGCTCTCGCGCTTCCAAAAAGATTGTAACCAAGATAAGCGATATCTACCTGGATCACATCTGAAATGCCAGATACATCTGCAAAAATCTCTTTGAGGTTGTCATCGATCTCTTCTTTTCTACCGGTATCGGAAAGGTACTGCACAGTAATCCAATTTTCGTTGATCTTCGAGATCCTGCTTCTGGTCTCTCCAAAAGATAGAAATATCGAGCTCAAAACGATACTTACAGCGACTCCTAAAGCAACAACAATTATGAAGACTAGAATTCTCCCGGGCCTTCTCCTAAAATAAAGCCAAATGTACTTAAGCATTCACAGTATCCTCGTATACCTGCCCGTTTTCAACTTTGATCCTTCTCTTAAAATCAGCGATAATTTCCGCTGAGTGAGAGACCAGGATTAGAGTCGCTCCTGATTTCGAGCAGTAAGATCTCAACAGGTTGATTACTTTTCGACCGTTTTCATCATCGAGTGAAGCGGTCGGTTCATCGGCAAAAACGACCTTAGGATTTCCTATCAAAGCTCTCGCTACAGCTACCCTTTGGCTCTGCCCCACTGAGAGTTCATAAGGAAACCTCTTCAGCAGGTCTTCAAGTCCAAGCGCAGTAGTAATCTCCTCGACTCTCCTTTTGATTCCTTGTTTATCTCTTATAGGAACCAGGATGTTTTCTCTCACAGTTAAATGATTAATCAAGAAGTGTTCCTGAAAGACAAAACCAAATTCCTTCCGTCTTAGTTCCGCCTTCGCCGATGGAGTAAGAGCGGTAATTTCCTTACCTTCATATTTAACTTCGCCGCGACTTGGCTCTTTCAGAGTACTCATGATGAAGAGAAGGGAAGACTTTCCTGAACCGGAAGGGCCGAAAACTCCTACCTCTTCTCCTTGTTCTATAATTAGGTTTGTTGATTTTAGCGCTGCCAGAGCTTGTTTCTTTGTTTCATATATCAGTGCGACTTCCTTGAGTTCGAACATTCTTCTTCCTCCTTGAGAGAAGACCTTGTCTTGATTATCCCACAAACGTCATTTGGTGACAAAGCTTGGTGAATACGGAATGAACGGAAACAAATCGAAACAAATTAACGGCAGGTATTGACGATTAAAGTTGCAAGAGTACTTTGGTGATTACTAGAAGAGGCACTTGTATGATATATACTTTTTCTAAGCGGAGGTGAAGCGATGAAAATTATGATAGACATAGATGATATTCTCACAAACTTCAATCTTGCATTTCTTAGAATTGCCCATAAAATGTATGATGAAGTACCGATAGAAGTCGAAGTCAAGATCTGGGATTTCTGGAAAAGCGTGCCCAACTTGACGCTTGAAATGGAAGAAAGGGTCTGGGAAAGGATTAGAAACACACCAAACTTTTACGAATCACTACCTTCATACGCAAACGATGAGGATCTTAGGAGATTAGGAGAACTAATAGCCGAAGGTCAGCATGAGGTCTATTTCATTACTTCTCGCTTTCCCACCAAAGGGAGAAATGTTCAGATCCAATCTCAAAGATGGATTCAGAAAGAGATCGGTCAACCAGTTTCGGTAATAGTCAGTTCAAGAAAGGGCGAACTATGCGAAGTACTTGGCATTGAATTCGCGGTCGACGACGCCCCCCATCACATAGAGAACCTACTTGATCACGGGATCAATACATACATAATGGACTGGCCATACAACAGACATATAGACCACAGACTCCGGGTCAAGAGCCTTGGCGAATTTCTCGATAGCGTTTTGATCTAATACTCAGGAGGTTAAGTGTATGAAGAAAGTATTCATCGCTCTTCTATTAATGCTTTTCGTAACACCAATCTGCCTTTCGTCAGCTGTCTGGGAGGATCAAGTAGTCTATTTTTTAATGATTGACCGGTTTTCAAATGGTGACCCATCCAACGACGACATGGGATTAGGAGAGGCTGGTAGTGATAACTCAAGATACAATGGTGGGGACTTGAAGGGAATAATCGATAAGCTAGATTATATCAAAGGACTCGGTGCGACTGCAATCTGGATTACGCCTCCCGTTGCCAACCAGTGGTGGAATCCTTGGGTCAATTACGGTGGCTACCATGGTTACTGGGCGAGAGATTTCAAAAGGATCGATGAACATTTCGGCGACATAGCTCTATATAAGGAGCTGGTAGAAAAAGCCCATGAGAAAGGTCTGCTTGTAATACAGGATATAGTTCCTAATCACGTGGGTGACTATTTTAGATTCGTGGACGGCGAATTCGAAATGAATTCGGGAAGCGTTCCATCGGATTCTCCGGAGCAATACCCCTTCTCTCTGAACAATTTTGTGGAGCACAGAGACGAGAACATTTATCACTGGACACCTGACATATCTAATTTCAACGACCAGGATCAGAAGTTCAACTATCAGATGTCGGGACTCGATGACCTGAACACGGAAAACCCTTCAGTAATCTCTGCGTTGAAGGATTCTTATACTTTCTGGATAGATGAGGCTGACATCGATGGATTCAGAATAGACACCGTGATCTACGTGCCCCACGAATTCTGGAGGGAATTCTTGAATGGAGAGTCAGGTGTTTACGAAATCGCCAGCAAGAACGGCAAATTGAACTTCCTGACATTTGGTGAAGCCTGGGTAAGAAGCGACCCATTTGAAGACACTGGAGAAAGAGTTATTGGGGAGTTCTTCGAATCTGGCATGAATGCAATGCTCGATTTTCCTCTGAATATTGAGCTCCGAAGTGTTCTCAAGGAGGGAAAACCTACTGCCAATTTAGGGTACAGACTCGAGACAAGGCAGAGTTATTTCGACCATACTAGACTCTTAACCTTCATAGATAATCATGATATGGAGAGGTTTCTTAAGGGAGCGGGATTAGCAAGCCTCAAGCAGGCGCTGGCCTTCATCTTCACTGTTCCTGGGATACCAGTTGTATATTACGGTACGGAACAGGGCTTCGTTGAAACAAGAGCGGCAATGTTTGAAGACGGTTTCCAATCTGGCGGACTGAACCACTTTGAAACGCAATCTGAGTTATATAAGTACACGAGCGATTTGGCCAAACTCAGGCTTGAGCATCCTGCATTAAGATACGGAAGAGTTGAAGTCCTGAAATCAGATCCCAACGGGCCGGGGATCTTTGCTTACAGCCTGGAGCATGACAACGAAAAAATCTACGTCATAATGAATACCGCTGGTGAGCGGCGGATTCTAGCAAACATGGAGTCAGGCTTGGCTGAGGGTCAGGTAATCAAGCCAATTTACACCTTCAACTCACTTTCGAAAAGTTATCCGGTAGATGAGAACGGAAAACTCCTAATGACAATGAATCCCCGCTCAGTATATGTCGGCGTGGCTTCAGAGGAATATCAGTCGGTTGAATCCCCCGAAATCCAGTTCATTGCCAATCTAGAATATGCTCAGAAGATTGCTTCGACATATACGATCACAGGAACTGCCTCAGGAGCTTCTTCTGCAAGGATAATCTTTGATGCAAGGATTGAGGAGGCCGAAGATATAGAAATCGAAGATGGACAGTGGTCTTACGAGTGGGACATATCGAAGTTCGATCCTGGAATTCACTCGATTCTCTTTAAAGTTTACGGAAGAACGAAAAGGGAGTCAATTTACAGTGAAGACTATACAGTTGTCCTCGACATACCGGAATTGCTCTTGTCTTCGCTTTCCGATCCAGAAGGAGACGACAAAGGACCGGAGGGAAGATACGAGTATCCAACGGATATCTCTTTCAAGAATCAGATGGACCTGTTGGGAGTTGAATTGAGACAGATAGGAGCATCGCTTTCTCTTAACATGAGAATCAAGGACTTGACTGACACGTGGGGACCACAAAACGGATTCGATCATGTCACTTTCCAGATATTCATCGATGATCCCCACAAGACTGGTTCAACGGTCCTACCTTTCTTGAATGCAACTATGCCAGCCGGACTTGACTGGGATTATTTCATTTTTGCAAACGGTTGGTCGATTGTTGCGTATTCTGCAGAAGGAAGCGGCCCCAAGTCATTCGGCACAGCAATATCTCCAACTCCTCTTGTACAGACAAACAAAATGGAGAGCGAGGTAGTACTAAGGATTCCCGGTGAAACCATCGGGAGACCAGAAAGCCTAAATGGATTCAAAGTATACATAACAACCTGGGATTTCGATGGTATCGAAGCCGTTTACCGGGACATCTATCCGGAACCTAAGAGCTACCATTTCGGAGGCGGTAGTAAGGAGGATCCGTATATAATGGATGACATACTTCTAAAGATTGGGGAAAGCGACTAGATCTAAAAACCACAGAGCAGAACATCTTGGAGGCAGATATGTTCTTCACCTTAGCGGTGATTATTGCGGTTGTAGTTGTTGCATTTCTCATAAAAGGTTTAAGCGAGAAAGATGAAGTAGCGAAGAGAGAAGAGGAACGGGAAATCTCTTTCAGTCAGCATGCCGTTCAAAGAATGGATGAAAGAGGAATCGAAACGGATAGGGTAATTAGAGTCCTTGAAGAAGGCATAAGGGTACAGATAGCAAACTACAACAGACTGAAAGTGTCGGACGATGAAATGACGGTTATACTGGAAAAGAGGCTTGATAATTTCGAAGTGATCACGGTATATTGGAATGATGATGATCACAAAGATGCGGACTTAATTCCTTGATTAAGCTTCCACTTACCATATTCAGGGAGGCGCTTTAGCTCTATCTCGTGAATAATTAGAAGCACTTAAATCCAGAGAAATACAAGAAATGGAGACAGTGATGGAAGACAATACGGAAATCAAAGATAGAGTTGTTGAGTTGCTGACGGAATACATGTCGGTGCCAGAAAGCGATCTTTCCCTAAAGATAACTTATCTGAATAAAGCTATCTCCAGCCTTAATCACCAGGGAAATACACTTGTCGCCCACGGAATCGTTGAAAGGGAGATAAGAAGATTCGATAATTGTGATTCTTTGGAAATGGCAGTGCTTTTGAACTCCATGATTAAACTGAGTGCGCTTGTAGGAGATTTCGCGGGCGTAGTCGAGTATTCCAGAAGGGCTCAGACAATCTGCAGAGAAAAAGAGGAAGAGGGATTGCTAACCAGAGTCTTGATTAACACCTCAGGGATCTACTTCAAAATGAAAGAGTATGATAAGGCTTTTTCGAATGCGAACAAAGCGCTGCAAATGGCCAGAAAAAATGGTGACGAGACTAATACAGCCTGTTGTTTGAACAATATTGCGGTGATTCTTGAGAACTCGGAAACTGATAAATCTGGCATTCCGTATCTTGAAGAAGCGATTTTAATCAAAGAGAAGAACAACATGAAGGATGAATTGCCCAACAGCTATTTGAATCTGGCAGAGCTCTATTACGATTCGGGAAAGAAGAAAGAGGCCTCTGAATTACTCCAAAGAGCAACTACTATGGCAAGGGAAAACGGGGATGAGCGAGCTCTGACAGAGACAATGAAGTACAGGGCACGCTTTTTGAAGGCCGAAGATGAGCTCTTCTCAGCGCTGGAGCTGTTGACAGGAGTAAGCGAGTATCACCAAAAAAACGGAAACAATACGGAGCTGCTAGACGTACTGAATGAGATCTCTTCAATACATGAGTTAATGGGTAATGCGAATGAAGCTTTGCAAACATTCAAACTGATAACGGAACTGAATCGTACAATATTCAAAGAAGAACAAGCGCGTTCATTAGCACAACTCGAGTCATCTTTCGAAGCAAGAGAAAACCTCAGAGAAATGCACTCTCTTCTTGAGCAGAACAGTGAACTCAGAAGAGTAAATGAAGAAATATCAGAGAAGAACAACGAACTGCATGACATGAAACGCAGGCTTGAGAAAACCAATAAGCTTCTCGAAAGGCAGGCCGAAACCGATTCGCTAACCGGTTTGCTTAACCATAGAAAGATGCGGACTATAGTCGAAAACGAAATCGCAAGAGCAGAGAGATACGGCACTCCTCTTACGATGATAATGATCGATCTGGACAACTTCAAATTCGTGAACGACTCATATGGTCATCTAAAGGGTGATGAGGTTCTTTCGGAAATTGGAAGAATCATCAAGTCTTCTATTAGAAAAAATGATTTTGCCTTCAGGTATGGAGGAGAAGAGTTCCTCGTTTTGCTGCCGTTAGCTGATCTAGACAAGGCAACCGAAGTCTATTCAAGGTTGAAGGAATCCTTTCGCCAAGAACTGGAGATTACGGTTTCATTCAGTGCAGGTGCAAGAGAGTGGAATGGCGAGTCGGCAGACAAATACATTGCCGTTGTGGATAAGCTACTCTATGAAGCCAAAACAAAGGGAAAGGACAGACTGGAAACAAGCCAGGCTACTTCTTGAAAAGGGTGGATGAGATGGATCATATAAAACAGGAAAAGAGTTTTGCAGACTTGTATGAAGAATATCTGTCCAAAGATGAATCGGAGTTTGATTCGAGAATTTCGTTTCTCAAAAGGATTCAGAGATCCCTCGTTGATTCTGGAGAAACCCAGATTGCGTTTGAAATTGTTGGCAGAGAGTTGGAAAAAATCGGAAATCAATGCAGTTCTGAACTTGGCTTTGTCTATAATTCAATGATAAGAATTAGCTGTCAATCAGGCGAGTTTTCGAAGGCTCTGGAGTATGCTGCCAGCGCGATATCTGTCTTTGATGAGCTTGGGGATGATTCACGATTGCCTATGATCTATAACAACATTGCCGGCGTATACCTCAAAATGGGAGAATTCGAGACTTCTCTCGAATATATTGATAAAGCTATCGATCTCTCTCAGAGAAATAATGACAATCACTCTCTCGCCAAATATCTCAACAACAAGGGAATCGCAGTTGAGAATATTAAAGGTGATGGTTCAGGAGCGGTATTTATCGAGAAGGCCATTGAGCTCAAAGAAGAGAACTCACTCAAAAGCGACCTACCCAACAGCTACATGAATCTTGCTGATATTTACACATATACGGGCAAAGAGGATGAAGCACATTCTCTGCTGAAAAGAGCTAGAGAGGTTGCCAACGAGATTGAAGATGAGTTTTCTCTTGCAGAAGTCTGCCGTTATGAGGCGAACTATTACAGAGCTGTTGGTGAATTAGGTTCGGCCCTAGAGTCCCTGAACACTTCTCTCGAATATCACAAATCAAAAGGCAACAAATCGGAGATTCTTCAGAGACTTACAGTCATTTCGGAGATACAGGAGATTGTAGGTGACGTTAAAGGAGCTCTGGAAACCCATAGAGAAATATCTAAGCTGAACGCAGAGATTTTCAAAGAAGAGGAAGCGAGAATGGTCGCAAAGTTGCAATCATCCTTCTCCACGATGCAAAAACTCAAAGAAATCGAAAGTATGGCAAGGAGAAATCGACAACTCGATGAAGCGAACAGATTGATAGTCCAAAAGAACGAAGAACTATTAGAAATGCAAAGTCAGCTTTCATCTGCAAATCAGTTGTTGAAGGAAAGGGCTGAAACCGATTCGCTGACTGGGCTGATGAATCAAAAGAAGATGTTTGAAATAGTTGAGTACGAGATCAATAGAGCCAAGAGATATGGCAACAGGCTATCCATAATCATGCTGGATATTGATGATTTTAAAGTCATCAATGATACTTTCGGTCATCAGAAGGGTGATGGAATTCTCGAATCTCTTTCCTCGCTTATTATATCCAGTATCAGGAAGATTGATTACGCCTTTCGGTATGGGGGAGAGGAATTCGTTATTTTGCTTCCTTCAACAGGAGTTGAGGGAGCTTTTTCCACTGCGCAGAGAATAAGTGAGTCACTCAAGAGAACTAACGAAATACCTGTGACTATTAGCATTGGAGTTGCCGAATGGAGTGATGAATCGGTTAATGATCTCTTGCTTGAAGTGGATACTCTGATGTATGAAGCAAAGAACACAGGAAAGAACAGGATCGTGTCCCGCTGAAGATCTGAGATGCACTTTGCTTTGCGAGATGTCAAGCGAAATCTGCTTATGAAATGTCATGGTATATGGCCGGAGGGACAGAAAGTTTCATCAAAATGAGTTTTGGTTTCAACCACATAGAAAGAAGTGCATGAATCTCCTAAAGTATGAACTTGATTCTTTGAAAACCCCAGTTACCATGAAATCGGTTAGTCACTATGCATAGACGAATCGAGGAGTCTCTTAGAGACGCTTCGCTCTGATTATTTGTTCAGCTGCCGACGGTTGGTCAGTGCTGGTTATATAGATACGATTTGAAAGGCAGAGAATCTGTGAATACAACGACCAATAGGAAATCCATCGCGTAATGAAGTAAGGCTCAACCTATTCTTTGAGCCGATCGATTTCGAAGGGCCATGCTGGACATGGAGTAGCCAAAATACTGGGATCCTTTGGCGGGTCTTCTTTGACCAATCTTATGGAAAGAATCTCCTTTGATTCGAAGAAAAACCAGATGATTCCATAAGAGTGTTTATATTGCAAGCTTTTTTTGCCGGGAATGAGGTTTTCTATTCCCAATCTGTATTGGCATTTTGTTACTTATCCACAATGATAATTTTCAACAATCATCCATTTGGAGGGGAAAAATGAGAGTCCTATTTCTTGGAACTGCAGCTTATGAGGGACATCCCAACGTGTTCTGTGATTGCGACAATTGTAGAAAGGTCAGAGAGGCCGGTCCAGACAACTTCCGTTTGACCTCGGCCGTTCTTGTTAATGATGACTTGTTGATTGATTTTGGGCCAAACATTATGGCCGGCGCTCAGAAGACCGGGAGCACACTTTTCAATGTCAGAACCCTTCTAATAACTCATTCTCATTCAGACCATCTATATCTGCCTAACTTTGGTTACAGAATGGACAGATACAATGCTTCGTATGAAAGACTTTCTCCGATGAGTGTGCTAGCGAATTCGACTGTTCTGTCGTTGATTTCGGATTCAGTGTACTTTGATCCCGACAAAACTATTTTGTTAATGGCAGAAGCTTACAAAGAAACTGTGCTTAACGATTATAGCGTGATACCTATTCCAGCTGTCCACAAAGTGAAGGAAGGTGAACAGGCTCTGTTATTTTTGATTAAGAAGAAGGGTAAATCCTTCTTCTATGCCACTGATACAGGTCCTTTAGATGAGTTTTCACTAAAATTGATAAAGAGTTTCTTAGACTCTCCTTTGGATCTGGTAGCGATAGACTCAACTCTGGGATTCATGAAAGAGGTCACATTCCCATATCATCAAACTGCAGAACAGGTGGTCTCGACAGTGGAAACAATGAGAAAAAACGGAATAATGGACGACACAACCAAGATTTACGCGCATCACTTCTCCCACTATCCTAATCCAACGCAGGGTGAACTCGAACGGTTCTACGTCCGCTTCGGAATTGCTGTCGCATATGATGGTCTTTCATTGGAAATATAGACTGTATGTCCCAAAGAATCACAGAAGATCTCTCGAATCATTCCGTTCTTTCAATTTAGATAATACTCAATCTGTTCAGCTAATACCAAACAAAAGGCCCTCTGGTAAAGACTTCGAGAGAAGTCAATCCAGGCCTTTTGCCAGCCTTCCCGAGACTTCTCCTAGCAGTATTTGTAACCTCCTGTCAGGGAGTGAATCTAAGAAAAGTGACGGTTGTCATCGACCCCGAGATCGTGTATCAAAGCTATGCGGAACATAATAGAAGAAGAACTACCTCCTGACATTGCCCGAAGCTCTCCTTGCCTAATGCTTGACTCCTCAATTAACTACGCAAATGATCCAGGACAATATAAGTCTTATTGAAATAAATGCAAAATTACGTCCCACAATTCTTTTGAACACAGTTGACTCTTCGACGGAATTTGGCTCTCAAATAACGTGCCGCTGAGACTTCTCTCTTTCTAAGCAGAATGCTCTCAACGGGCACGATAGTGAATACAGCAATCACTATTTCAGTCGTACCTTTGATGCTAAAAGAGGAAAACATTACCTAGGGATCTCATGGATCCCCTTGAATACTCTCACATCATCCCTTTGAAGAAGTCTCGACAGTAATTCACTTTCACTCAAATTGCCAAATGTATATTCGAGGAAGCTTTGAATAATGTCGTAGAGATAATATTCGCCACCGCTCTTCATAAAACTACCAGTGAAGTCAAGAAAATGAGCTAACGGCGACAGATGATCTAGCATTGCAAAATCCGGGTGTCTGGCTTCGGAGATCTTTATATGTAAGGGAGGAAAAACGCTGCTTTCAATCAGATCCGATATCCTTCCCGATTCTTCTCGGAATTTCCACTCATCGGTTTCAATAATAAGTGAAGGTATTCCAATACCCTCTTCAATCTCATTATCATTGAGCATGAAAAGCGCTGGATCGTATGAAAGCAAAGCCTTTATTCGACTGTCATCATTTGATGCGAAGTGAACAACTCCGCCACCTCCAGAGTGACCAAATGCAGCAACTCTGTCAACATCGAATATACCCGCCAGCTGATGTCCACTTTCGTTCAATTTAGACAAACTGTCTATTACAAAAGACAGATCATCGGCCATCAACTCCATTGAAAGCCTAGCACCTTCTTCAAACGTCTCAACTCCAGGAAGATCGAGCACTCTATCTTTGTTGAAGTGAAACTGACTGCCGTCGGAAAATTCCACGACTGATGCGGCATACGGATGCTCAATACCTACCACGACAAAACCTCTGCTAGCCAAATACTCCGCAAATGAAAAATATAAGGGAACTATAGCCGGCATTCCTGGAGATAAGATCACTACCGGCAAATTCCGTGCATCGGCCGAAGGAGCCGCGCCAATAAATGAATTAGTTTTGACGGCTCTCAAATGCTGAAACAGCATGGGTGGAAGATTATAATTATCGGCCAGGCTGTTCACAAAAAGCGAATGGCTCCTGAACCATGGGCTTCTTCTCTTACCCGATGTATCATCCGAGGGATACCATATATCAATCACAAGCCTGCGGATCATTTCTCCGTCGGAAAATGGATCGATCCTGCTGTTATCATCCAGCTCAATAATCTCGACTCCGACTTCGTACTTACCACCTGGATCGGGAATCTTAGCGGTAGGAAAGAGGTATGCAAGGCTACCAATCAGCACAAGTGAGAATAATCCAATAATCAAACCTATATCTACACTTCCATGAGTTTCTCTCAAAACAATCACCTCTTTTCAATTATTACACATTGGAGGCGCCAAAACAGGCATCTCAATGTGATCGAACGATTGTCGACAAATACTCTCTTCTCTCCACATAGATTTAGGCCGCATAATGTTATAGTAAATTCTGAGGAAGATAGCCTTCTTCTGGGAGTGTGTTATGAGAAAAGCATTTTCAATTGTTTTCTTCATGCTATTATCTCTGACTTTGTTTGGACAGATGAAATACGTATTCAGTGGCGATGTCGATTACCCGCCTTTCGAATATGAGAACGAAAGAGGAATACCCGTTGGCTTCAACGTTGATATTCTTCGGGCAATATCAAAGGCCCTCGATTTCGAAATTGAAATAGAACTCAGAACATGGGCAAGCGCTAGATCTGCACTTGAATCCGGTCAAATTGACGGTTTGCTGGGAATGTACTACTCAGAAGGCAGAAATCTTCTCGTTGATTTCTCCAATCCGCACACAATCCTTCATGGTTCAATCTTTTATAACAAACGAACCGAGGGATTTTCCTCTTTAAGTGATCTAAGAGAGTCCAGGGTGGCAGTGCAAAAGGGAGATCTGATGGATGAGCTTGTAACCAGTGAGGGAGTGGGTAGCGAAGTTGTGAGGGTCGAATCTCCCGAAATTGCATTGCGAATGCTTGAGAACGGGGAGGTCGATGCTGTACTTATGAATACTCTTCAGGGATTATTTCTCATCGAAGATCTCTCGCTGAAGAACCTGATGGATTCTGAACATCCAGTCACACGTCTTGAATACTGTTTTGCCGTGAAACGGGGTGACTCCGAGCTGCTCTCTTTGTTGAATGAAGGACTCTCAATAATCTCTTCGACGGGCGAGTACAGGCAAATCTTCAACAAGTGGTTCGGCAATATTAATGCTGAAGACAGTAGCGGTGATATGCTCTATTGGCTCTTCTTTGCAATTCCCGTGGCAAGCGTTGTTTTCCTGGTGCTGATTTTAATGTACTTCTGGAACAGAACTCTGAGAAGACAGGTAAAGGAGAAGACCGCTTCTCTGAGTGCAAAGCTTGAAGAGGAAAGATCTGTAAAAGCCCAGCTATCACTTTCAATGGAAAGATACAGATCGATGTCGGAGACGATTTCCGATTACTACTACGAGACTGAGTTCCCGAGCGATGGAAAGGATCCTGAGATCTGGAGAAGTGAATCATATGAAAGGATTAGCGGATACAGCCTTGATTCCCCGGAACCTAGAGAATTCAACTGGGAGACTATAATTCATCCCGAAGACCTGGATTGTTACAAACAGCATTTGGAAAAAGTGAGGTCGGGCAAAGAAGAAAGAATAGAGTACCGAATTATTAGAAGAGACGGAGCTCTGAGATGGGTTAGCGAGTTTTCAAAGCCGAAGTACTGTGGCGGAGGATCGAAAATTAAAGGGATCTGTGGAGCAGTTAGAGACATTACGGATGAGAAACTGGCAAAGGAAGAACTTGAAAGAACAAAGGACAAAGTGTCGAAACTCCATTTTGTTGCCCTCAAAATGGAGAAGTCAAATGAAGAGGACACTATATATCACTCAATAATCGATGCATCGGTAAATATATTGGGCATGGAGAAGTTCAGCCTATATCTCCTTTATGATCAGGAGTTAGTGACACTCGAAAGCCAGGGAGAGGTGGCGTCCGTTCAGGGATACCTTTTCAGGAGCGGGGTACTAAGAGACTGCGTTGAAACTGGCAAATCCGCCTTTATTGAAAGCTCATCTATTAGAAAAGTTGTTCCCAACTGTAAAGACTCGGTTTCAATTGTTCCGATGAAAAGCATTGGTGCCCTAGTGTCTTACCATGATTCTCCAATGAAACAGGAAGAAATCAAGATGGTTGAGACCTTGATGGCACATGCGGTTGAAGCGATTTGGAGAATCAGATCCGACAGGGAAATCCATTATGTGACATTTCACGACCAGCTTACCGCGCTGTACAACAGATCATTCTTCGAGGAAGAGATAGACAGGCTAAACGTGAAGCGTCAGATGCCGATAAGTATTGTGATGGGTGATGTAAATGGGCTGAAAATCGTCAACGATGCCTTCGGGCATCTCGAGGGCGACCGACTTTTGAAAGCGGTTGCCGACTGCCTTAAATCTTCAGTAAGATCCGACGACATCATCGCTCGGTGGGGAGGAGATGAATTCATAATGCTCCTTCCTCAAACCGATGCTCAGTCAGCAGAGTCTCTGGTTAACAGGATTAAAAAGGCTTTGAATCAGGTAACTGGTTTCAGTCTTCCAATCAGTGTCTCCTTTGGCATAGGAACCAAGTCCGACATCGACCAGGACTTCAGCGAAACCCTTGTGTCGGCAGAAGAAAAAATGTACAGGGATAAACTCCTGAACAACATATCGATGAGGAACAAGACAGTTGAGGTCCTTGAGAGGAGTCTTCTCAACAAGAGCTATGAAACGGAAGAACGTACTGAGAGAATTAAGACAATCAGCAGAGACTTCGGAAAGTCTATCGGTTTGAATGAAGCTGAACTTGACAACCTCTTGCTCCTCGGCGCTCTCCATGATATTGGGAAGATTGCAGTTCCCGAAGAGATCCTTACCAAAGCCGGAAGTTTAACGGCCGAGGAATGGAAGAAGATTAAATCTCATCCGGAGGCTGGATTTAGGATAGCTCTTTCCTCACCTGAACTTATCGGGATAGCGGATGAGATTCTTAGTCATCATGAATGGTGGGACGGTTCAGGTTATCCCAGGGGTCTTAAGGGTGAATCAATTCCACTACTCGCCAGAATAATCTCCATCATTGATGCTTACGATGTTATGATGAGCGGAAGACCATATAAGCATCCCGTTTCCTCTGAAGAGGCCATTGAAGAACTAAGAACGTGCGCAGGAAAGCAGTTCGATCCCAATCTTGTAGATTCTTTTGTAAGTTTCTTGGGCCTATAGAAACAGATTTCGATTAGCTGTTCGAAAGGAATCTGTCATACTGAGAAACAAGACTGATTTATTGTCTTCTTCAAGGCGAAAAAGTGAGTGTGTAGGTAATCCGACTGGAGTGAAAAAGAAGCATCAGATAGGTCATCTGCTACTGCCAGTTAGAAGGTTTGAGTACTCTTGAATCAGTTGAAGAGTTCAAGGAAAATACAGTTTAATCGCTCGCTGCTTGGCAAGAGTAGTTAATTAAAAGTATCGGCTTTGGCCAGGAAAAGTTGAGTAAGAAGAGAAATTGTTTTCCATTTGCCTGGCGACTACTCCATAGTTGGCTTAGTACTTTCCAAGAGCCTCAAGTTTCTTCTGGCCTCCTTTATTCCCAGTTTTTTCAGTATGAACTTACCAAGAGCATACTCAAAGGGAAACCAGGATACATGTCCTACAGGCACAATATACCTCTTTGGTCTTCCGAAGGCTTCCCAAAGCTGTTTTCTAGTTTCTATGGGAAGAGTTTTGTCGAAGAGAGCCTCGATCATCGTTACTTTCTTTCTGTCATTGAAACGGGCATAGGCGAGAGGATCTATCTTAAACAAAGGATGAAGATCGGACTCGATCAGTTCATGTGCACTTTTTATAAGTTTCACTGCACGAGCATCCTCTTCGAATCTAGCATTTAACTTCACTTCGTCGTTTAGATAGCCCTCCTTTCCCGAGCCGCTCCTAAGTGAATTACGAATTGATTTCAATACCGGTGACTGCCATATTATTTTCGCAATGTTACCTCCAACGGTCATCAATATCATGTCGTTTATTCTTTGATCGATAGCGTTCACGATCGTAGAGATCATTCCGCCTAGGCAGTAACCAAAAAGGCAGTTGTTATCCCACCAGAGTTTCTCTTGTTGAAGGAGATCGATGGTTGTCATTGTATCCACAACTGCCTGCTCCCAGAAAACAATCAACCTTCTGAGATCAGGAGAAAAGAAGTCTTTTCCACTAGTTGAACCGGTTGCCGTTCGTGTGTAATTTCCCGGAAGGATCATCACAGAAGCCTGCAAACCGGCACTTGCAAGATGGCTTCCCATCCAGAACAAAAATGGGATATTTACCGTTCCCAGTCCATGAAGAATGATTATCGAGCCTACAGCTCTTTCTCTTGGTGAGAAATTGTAGATTTCAACGTTTTCTGTTCCCCTGATCTTGTTCCTGTAGAAAGATGGATACTTGATAATCGAACATCTATAGTGCTTCCCTTTGAAAATGTACCCGCTGGAAAACTCAATCTTCTTCTTCTCGTAAGAGAAATCAGGGTTCATTTGCATTTGTTCATTATCCTTGTGCAAAGCCTGCCGCTCATGATTTCGTCGGAAATTACCACGGCGGCTTTGGAACGGTCAGCAATCTCCTGCAGAACCTCTGCGAGGGCTCTCGTCGAAACTGGGTCCAGTCCTATTAAAGGTCTAATAAAGATAAAGAGATCGCAAGCATCGAATCTCAAATGCGAAAGTTTTGTATCGTCATCGCGCATTAGACCGGAGAAACCGGGAGCTCTTCCCAGCCCAGCAAGAAAACTCTTCACGGAAACCAAGCTTTCTCTGTTTAAAATGAAACTCTTTTTCAGTGATCTATTTGAGGTGAATTTACGGGACTTTTTCAACATGATTTGCGAAACAAGACCGGTGTTCTTCACATTAGAGGAGAAGTATTTTTCGGCCTCGCTAGAATGACCTCTGGAGGAGAATCTTTCAAAGAAGTTCTTCGCCTCTCGAAGCATTGCCACAGAGTTCTCGGAGAAAGGGTCCTGCCTTGTAAGCGCTCTTGTGAATTCTCTAACCGAAACTCCGTTGTCACAGGAAATACAGAGAACCTCTCCCCTTTTCAACCTCAGATCGAGTCCGGTATCTGCCAGGTTATCTATGTCGATTAGCGGTTCACCTCCAACTGGTGCTACTGAGTACTCAGGTGAGACACCCAGCATCTTCCATATATCACTTTCCTTAGTTTGCAGTGGAAGAGGTTTGATGCCAGAATAATCCATAAAGAATAGACGATCGCCCAGTACCATCACTTCTGGATCGGACGTTGTGACTAGAACGGCCACTCCTCCTTTTTTAAATGAGTCTATCATTTCAAGGAGTTTCACCCGGGTTGCACCACGTACAAAAGAAAAGAGGTCATCCAAAATGAGAACCTTCGGCCTGGAAAACGCTGCAACTGCAAACTCGAGAAGAACCTGATCATCAGATGAAAAAGAAGAGACTTTCGAGGAAGGATCGAACTCCAGGCCAAGCTGCTCAAGAAAACGCGAGACTTGATCGTTCATCTTCCTTCTGCTAATCGTGAATTTGTCACTCCCAAGTAAGATGTTTTCAGCGACCGTGAGATCCGGAACTAACATGTACTCCTGATAGATGGCACTTATGCCTAGGCGTCTTGCCTCGACGATCGATGTCAAATCCACTGGAGAGCCTTCAAATATTACCTTTCCAGAATCGGGCAGAATGTCACCGCTGATTGTCTTTACAAGAATAGATTTGCCGGAACCGTTAATCCCTCCAAGAACTGTAAGCAGCCCACTCTCAAGTTCTATGTCAGCGTTCCTAAAGACGTTGTTTTCACCAAAGTTTTTTCCAAGGCCTTTCGTTTCAAGAATCCCCATATTTTTCAACTCCGACTTTTGAAGTACCTTCTTGAATTTCGCTGAACATTAGTGAATCCAGTCATACCAATACTAACAGATGCGGATATAACATATCACCTAATAAGGGGCACCATAAGGTACATCTTGCTCTTCCTTCCCACCATAAGCAGATTTCCCTTTCGTGTTACCAGACGAATCTTAGAATCTTTTATCCTTGAAATAACAGACTGCAGCTTTCTCGGATCTACCTGCGCAACGAATTCATCACCAACAAAATCACACACCTCGCATTCATAACGGAGAGCACCGGCCTTCAGAAAGAACTTCAACTTGCTCTTGTCAGAAATCATCAGAACCGAAAATCCATGCTTTGATAACCGTGTTATCTTTCTGAGAGCGGAAAGAAAGGCCTTTCTCTGTATGTCAATTCCATCATCGATGTCTCCGAAAAAGAAGGATGGTGGTTCGGAGAAATCCGCTTCATCAGTACATATTGAAAACAATAGAGGACCAATCTTCAGCCCCAGCTCGGAAATCCCTGTTCCAGCATAGAGTTCTTCCGATGTGAGCAACTCTAAGGCCTTCACCAGATGCCTAACGGTTACATATTGAAGAGAGTAACGGAACTCGGTTTTTGGCTCGTATTCAAGAACTGAAACCAATACCATTCTGTTCGCCGATGCGGCAAGAACAGTCTCGTTCTTCTTTGAGAAGATCTCGACAGTTTCTCCCTCAACAGAAGCAGATGAAACAAAGTTCAAAGAACTACTGAATTCCTTCAGGGGAAAACGCGAGAAGAACTCAAACTTTCTTTCCATAGCCGGAAGAGTGCTGCTGCGGGCCTTTTGTAAAGTAAGCGTCTCTGAGGCCGTCCTCAGCTCTAGGTCTTCTTCACCCGCAGAAAAGCAAATTAATGAGGTTGGGTCAGAACTCTTCAAAGCTCGAGCGTAATCGATCGGTACCGTATAAACTCCATTGAAAGGCGAGGTAGCAACGCCGGAGGAAAACTCAAGCTTCATGCAACCATCAGAAGCAAAAAACTTCAGTCCTCTCTTGTAGTAGATCTGAAAGTATCTGTAGGAGGGTTCCAGAGTACCGGATACTCTTCCAAAAAGATCGATCAGCTTTGCATAATCTGAAGCGCTTATTTTGAAATCCATTTTCGTCCTCAGAACAGTCTGATCTGTTCTTTCTCGGCCAGATTCTTCAAAGCTCCGTATTTTCTTAACATCTCAACACTTGTCTTGTTAAGAGCAGTTCTTCGGATCAAATCCTCAACCGATGAAAACGGCCTTTTCTCTCTCTCAACTTCAACTGATCTTGCCGCTTTGTCGCCCATGTTTTGAAGCCTATTAAAGGGAATTCTTAGTGAATTCCCCTCAATCAAGAACCTCGTAGGGTGGGACTCCATAAGATCCACATTGAGAAAAGAAAATCCTCTCAGTTTCATTTCCATAACAACTTCAAGAAGTGTCTCCTTCGCTCTGTCCTTGACATTTCTATCTTGATCGGATCTTAATCGAACTATCTCTTTCTTGATTGAATTTATGTCGGAAGTACAGATGTCTATATCAAATTCCCCGCCTTTGATCGAAAAGTAGGTGCTGTAGAAGGCAAGAGGAAAGTGCACCTTGAAGTAAGCGACTCTGTAACCCATGCTAACGTAAGCGGCGGCATGCGCCCGGGGAAAGAGGTACTTGATCTTCTTACACGAATTCATGAACCATTCAGGAGCACCGCAAGATCTTATCTCTATTTCATCTTCCTTGCTGAGGCCCTTACCCTTTCTGACCTTTTCCATAATCTTGAAGGCCTCTTTTGGCTCCATTCCCTTGCCAATTAGATAATTCATGATGTCATCCCTACAGGCAATAACCTGCGACAATGAAGCATGTCCCGAAGTGATGATATCCTTCGCGTTGTTAAGCCAAACATCAGTCCCATGAGACAGGCCCGATATCCTTACAAGCTCGCCAAAAGTAGAGGGTCTCGTATCTGAAAGCATGCTTCGAACAAAGGTAGTACCGAATTCAGGGATCCCAAGTGTCCCCACATCCGTTCCAAGCTCGTGAAATCGCAAGCCAAGAGGCTTCAGTGAGGAAAAAATTCCAAGGGTTTCCTCATCATCCATCGGAATTTTCTCGGGATCCACTCCTGTGATGTCCTTCAGCATTTTTATGAAGGTGGGATCGTCGTGTCCCAGTGCATCTATTTTGACCAAATCGTCGTGGATGACTTCATATGCGAAATGTGTGGTTAGTATCGAGCTTTTTGTATCGTTTGCGGGATGTTGTACAGGGGTAAAGTTATGAACATCCATGTCTTTAGGAACGATCATCAATCCACCGGGATGCTGTCCGGTCGTCCTCTTTACTCCAACTATTCCACGGGCAATTCTCTCCTGCTCTGCTCTCCGTAGATTTTTGCCGCTCTTCTCCGAATAAGCCCTGACAAAACCGAAAGCCGTTCTCTCAGCAACTGTGGATATTGTACCGGCTCTGAAAACATGGTCTCTGCCAAACAATTCTTCAATGAATGAATGGGCCTTCTCTTGATACTCCCCGGAAAAGTTAAGATCGATATCGGGAACCTTGTCTCCTTCGAATCCGAGAAAGGTCTCGAATGGTATGCTCTGACCGTTCTTCAACATTTCATTTCCACATCCAGGACACTTCATAGCGGGTAGATCATAACCGGATTCCAGATCGGTTTCCGGGAATACTGATTTACCACACTCGGGGCATAGATAATGTGGTGGAAGAGGGTTAACCTCAGTAATACCGATAACATTGGCCACGAGCGAACTCCCCACCGACCCTCTAGAACCAACCACATAGCCATCCTCATTAGATTTCTTGACCATTTTCTGCGCGATGAGATACAGAACGGCATAGCCGTGACCAATTATCGCCTCAAGCTCCCGATTCAGCCTCTTTTCTACAATATCAGGTAAAGGCTTTCCATAAAGCCTTTCTGCATTTTCAATGGCCATCTTCCTTACTTCTTCATCGGCGCCTTCGATTACGGGTGGGTGCAGCTTACCCTCAATCGGGACAACGTTTTCGATTTGCGAAGCGATTAATCTCGAATTATCGACAACGATTTCTTTAGCGATCCCCTCGTCTTCAAAGATTTCCAGAGCCTTGCCAATCATCTCTTCGGTAGTGTGGAGATAAAGAGAAGGTTGATTCTGAAAGTTGTCATAGTCCTGGGCCGCGTTTATTGCTGCTCTATAAATATCGTCATGTGGATTGACAAAATGTACGTCACCGGTCATCACAACTGGGATATTTAGTTTTTTCCCAACTTTATAAAACTCTCGATACATCTTTATCAGCGTCTCTTTAGACATACTAGTCTCGCCCTCTGATGTGTCAATATTATCGAGCGGCATGACTTCAATGTAATCATAGAACTTTGCGATTTCCTCGAGCTCATCTACACTCGCACCACCTATATATGCCTTGGAAAGCTCTCCTGAAATACACGCACTACCTATGAGAAGGCCTTCTCGGAAATCAGTAAGCAAGCTCTTTGGTATCCTTGGCTTCATGTAGAAGTACTTGGTGTGTGATGCAGTGACCAACTTGTAGAGATTTTCAAGACCCTTTCTGTTCTTTGAAAGAATACTTATGTGAACAGGCTTCAGCGAGTCGAGATTCTGGTTCTTTCTCAGCTTTTCCAACTCGTTAACCTTCTCGACTCCTCTCTTCTTTGCTTGCTGAAGGAATTTCTTAAGGACCTCTGCAGTAACCTTCGCATCCTCATAAGCTCTATGGTGATCGAAATGTCCCAGTTTAAGTCGCTTCACTACGTTGTCCAGAGAGTAACTCTTGGCTCTGTAAAGGCTCTTTGCAAGGGCAAGGGTGTCGATGCACGGCATTTCCCAGTCGCCTCCGAAGTATTTCTTTACTGAGTTGCGGATAAAACCATAATCAAAAGAGGCATTATGTGCAACTAGAATGCCTCCTTCAGCAAATTTCGTGAATTCAGGAAGAACTTGCTTGATTGTTCCTGCGCCTGAAAGCATATCTTCAGTTATCCCAGTCAGGCTTGTTATTAGAGACGAGAGTTCTTTCTGAGGTTTCACAAAAGAAGAAAATGTCTCGAGAATTTCGTTGCCTTTCATCTTGATTGCACCGATTTCAATTATCTCGTCTTCCTTAGGATTAAGACCTGTAGTTTCAAGATCAAAAACAATGAAGGTCGCACTTTCCAGAGGCGAGTCCTCTTTTTCCAGATTCATTGATATCTGTTCCGAGTCCTTTATCATGTAACCTTCCATACCAAAGATAGGTTTTATTCCTTTCTTTTTTGCCGCAAAGTAGAAGTCCGGTATAGACTGAACAACGCCGTGATCAGTCACTGCAGCGGCATCGTGGCCCCAATCTTTAAGAGTGTTTACCAAATCGTTTACATCTACTACAGAATCCAGAGAACTCATTTTGGTGTGAAGGTGCAGCTCGACGCGCTTTTCCATCGCATTGTCCATGCGTTTCGGCAGTTTAGTTCTAACGATATCCCTCGGGATCAGAATCTCTTCTTTCATCCAGCTATCAGTTTCCATCTTCCCCCTGATCGTTACTTCATCGCCTTCGCGTAACTTTTCGGAAAGAGAGCGCGCATTCTCACCGATAAGTTTGACTGTGAGGGAATCCGTATAGTCAGTCACGTTGAACGTTAGAATCGAAAGCTTTCCATTCCTGTACTCGAGTCCAAAGATCCTCCCGCTGACAACAAGATTGGTTTCATTGCCAAGAACTTCACTCATCTTCACAGAGACTGCCCTGATCGATCTACCCATCAAGACTGAATCCGATCTTTCTTCCAAATGCTCCGTTTCTCCATTATCTTCTCTATCGAAAGAGACTTCCTCAACTGGTGAGTCCTGATCCTCTGAAATGTCCAGTGTTATCTCAAAAGGAATACTTCTCTTGCAGACCTTATCTATTGCCTTTCGTAAGTCATGCTTCTTAGAACTGATTCGTTGAAATGAGAACTGGTCGTGAACTGAGATAGTTATTTTGTTGTCTTTGAACTCCATTTCCGAGGATCTAAGATAAGAAGATGCACCATTCGTAAGCTGGAGTATCTCTCTAAACTGAGACTCGGTAACTTCCATTGCGTCTTCGTCAGGTATTTCACCCTCGCTGGCTAAAGACTTAAACGAAAGAGTCACGGAAGACTCTAGAAGTCGAGAAGCCTTCTCACAAAAGACAGATTCAAGAAACTCCTTTATCTCGCTGCTAACGTCACATTGGAAAGCTAACTCGATCTCTTTAGATTTACAGTCCACAGATATATCGGAAATCTCTATTCCTTCACACTCGAAAGATGAGTCGATGCTCAAAGCCTTCGAAAGAAGCCTCGATAAAGGGAGTCCCACATTTCTCATGAATAGTTTCATGCCTTTCGAACACCTCCGGGGAATTTCCTTGAAGTCAAGTGACACCAGGCTACAGCTAGCGCATCGGCCGCATCATCGGGTCTGGGGTTAACTTCCATTCGGAAGAAAGTTTTCAAAGTCCTCTGAACCTGCCCCTTTTCGGCTCTTCCGTAGCCAGTAACGGCAAGTTTTACTTGATGGGGTGTATATTCAAATATCGGTACTTCGTGTCTCCTCATTGCAAGAAGTATAACCCCCCTCGCCTCGCTCACCTGAATCGCCGTCGTGACATTTCTGAAGAAGAAAAGCTCTTCGACGGCAGATTCATCGGGGCGAAACTCGAGTAGAAGTTCTTCAAGCCGATCATGAATCTTTAGAAGTCTGTCAGGTATAGGTTCTTGCGGCTCAGTTCTGATCGCTCCGTATGAAACGAGATCGATCCGCGACGATCTCATCTCGACTACACCATATCCAACCGCTCCAAAACCTGGATCGATACCTAGAACCCTAACACAGGCAGGCAACTATGAACACCTCCAGAACTCGGTAGAAACCAGTCTATTACAAAACACTCATCACCCTAAGTCCAGCTCAAAGAAGTCAAAAGTCTGAAAGGCTTCGATTCTTGACAGCAACGACAATGGTCAAAACGCCCCGACGGGAATTAATCTTTAAGTCACAAGGACACTGTATCGAATACATTCACTCTGAAGATATTGTAACCGTCCTCAACCTGAAAGAAGTTAAGTAGATATTGACCGGAAGAACTTGCTTGTCATCTTGAGTGTGAGAATTGTCTGAAGCTTCCAATATGCAAAAAAAATAGAGAGTCCCTCAGGACTCTCTCTGGCGGGGACGACGAGACTTGAACTCGCGGCCACCGGTGTGACAGACCGGCATGATAACCAAGCTTCACCACGTCCCCGAACAGATAAGATTCTACATTACTCGAATCTATCTGTCAATAGCCCGATATGCCGTGATGATATTGTTGTTCATATAGAATACCGTGTGATGACTACCGGCAAATGAAGTGATCCGTAGTAAATAGTCTAGAGCAAACCAGAATATGGAAGAACTTATCATCACCGGGAGCTACCACCAAATTCTGGAGAAAACTACATATGGCCTCATATGTCTTTTGATGATTCAATACGTACACACGTCACGCACACTACATTCTATCGTGTACTTCTCTTAATAATCACAGTAATATTACAATATTACTGTGACAATCTTCGATTTAGGTAACACAGGACAGCTGTTCACGAATATTTAGCGCTAAGCATATCTGATTTTGTTTATTACTATTTTTCTATATGACATATATGGTGATATTATTTCAGTACCTTAACTAAATAGAAAGGAGGGAACTCTGATGTTTGAGGGTTGTTTTTTGATTTTTCTTTCGTATTCCTGTCGGTCTTGACATTTGGACTGACTGGAGGCGTGATCGCAAGAGTGGAGGACCCAGGTTGCTATTTGTATGAATGCAATTGTTTCTTGTATTCAGAATTTTCTTACAGCAAAGAGTTGATAATTAATACGAGATTTGTACCCTACGCAGTATATTGCTGTATTTCTACAGAAGCACGTCATTACGACGCAAACAACAACCCTTTGAGTGTATTTGCAAGCGCTTACGGAGAATGCAGATACTCGATTGACGCAAGTCCGTGGAGCTGGGAGTACGTGGATGTTGACTGCGAAGGATTTGGCGTAGCCAGCTGCAACAAATGCACAATAATGTTCTATTTCTTTCAAATCGAAGATGATTTTGAAGCCGAAGCTGTGAGTGAAAGTTGTTTTTGCTCTGATCTTTGACATATGAATTGAGGAGGTGATTCGTATGGCTAAAAAGGTAGCGATATTGCTTGTCGTTTCGTTGATTTCGTCGGCGATGCTTTTTTCCGGTACTCTGTCCGGTTATCTTACGGAACGGATGGGCTGGACATACATCGCGAGCGGAAGCGATGTCGAAATGAGTATTTATCCACCGGAAGGAGTCAGCGCAATCGCAGATGAGCGTATTTTCTATGGACAGTTCACAATTGGAGATTCAACTGTCAACATAGCGATCATGAACGTCGAGCCTCCGATCCTCTGGATCGACAGCGATTACGACGGCTGTTTCCTAAACAACATTCCGATAAAGGGACAATATAGAGGGACCGTTATCAATGAAAGCCGTGCCTATAAATTCAGTCAACAGTTAAGGGTCGAATATCTTTCCAACGGGAATTCATCTTACATGACCCAGGATCTTGAAATTCACGCGATCCTTCCAAAAAAGGAAGGCGTCGAAGTCGACTACTTGCTCATGAGTAGAAGAGAAGGTTTGCTGGAAGTCGACGGAGAGCTGATCGAAATCGCCCTGTTTCCTACCGCGCCCGATGGTCTGGCCAATAAGATAGACGAAGTGTTCATCGGAATAGATCTGGACAGAGATGGAACTATAGACATGGTTCATAAGAATCACGAGCTTTTCGAAGCGACCAGCGTCATAAGAATCAACGACAAGAACTACAGAGTAAGCGAGATCAGCAGGGATGGCAGAAAAGTCACATTCGAGCAGGTCGATGAAGATGCCCAGAACAGGCCTCTGTTGAAAAAGGGTTCGATCGCACCTCTGTTCGAAGCCAGAGACGTATTTGGAGAGACCTTCTCTATGAGCGATTATCTCGGAAATCCCATCATTGTAGTCGTGACTTCAAAGACACCGCTTGAAGTTTTCAACGGCGGATTTCCATGCGCTACAGGTGATTGCGAAGATACCAGCAGAGAAGAGAAGAGGCTGAGAAGCCTTTTAAACGAGCTTGTCACATGGAACGAGTATTCCGCAAAACCAGAAATTGAGCTCTTATGGCTTTACTCCGGCGACGAAATCACTTCTGCAGACTCTCTTGAAGAATACTCCTGGTTACACCTGATTGCCGACAAATCGGCAGTGGAGCTTTACAGCACACCGTTGTCGAACGGCATGTTCCTGATCTCTAAGGACGGTAGGATCGAGTATCTTGACGATTATGTCCTTCAGGCGGGAGACGGTCCGATTCCCACATATCCAGTTTTCAGAATTCCCACTTTCGGGCTTACCAGTTATATTTGGTTCAGGGAACTCGTTTTTGACAAATGATTCATGCCTGTTTATTCAGCAGAGAATATTCGAAAGAACTCTGTCTTTCATGGTAATTTCCAGATATTACGGGTGCAAGAGAATAGAGCATACTTTCAAATTGGTGTTCATAGTGTAGATAAAGAGTGCTAAATCACTTTGCTCGTTTCAGGTCGGATAAATTCGAACTTGGTTCTGGGTAGATAACGATATATCATTGAGTTGCAAAGGATGTCCCCGCGTCCTGTTGCGAGTTGGTTCCAGACCCAAGGAACTAAGGGAGCCAACCTCCCTCCTGAAGAATTTTCCACCCCGAGGGCCGCCAATAGCGGCCCTTTTGTTGAAATGATCTCATTTACATGCTAGAATAATTCTCGTTGGGCGACGTAGCCAAGGGGTCAAAGGCGGAGGTCTGCAAAATCTCTACTCAAGGGTTCAAATCCCTTCGTCGCCTCCAGGAGAGGGTAGATAAGCCCTCTCTTTTTCTATCTCCCTGACGATTCTGCTATAGACTTCCTCTCTGTTTTCAGGAGTGATTTCGATGCTCCCGACACCCATCGAAGCCTTAAGGTGTCCAATAAACGAGAAGTTGCCCTTTCTGAGAACACAGAGACAATGCTTTGCACGTCTTAAAGAAGAGACAACCGCTTGCTGAAACTCCGGAGAATCTTCTTCAAGAAAGCCAATTTCGTCCATTATCAAGAGATTGTCGTTGGGTATGTCAAGCGAGCCCAGAAGCTTTGTGGCAAATAAAAACCCTTCTTCTACAATTCTTAGTCGTCCTCTTTCCCTTGTTCCTATAAGAAGTGAGTCCCCTTCGTAGAAATTCATGTATAAATTTTCCAGATCATTATCAAAACGTGTTTCGAAGCCTCTATACTTAACGACCGGTTTTATTCTTTCCACAAGATAACTCTTTCCGACATTCCTTTCTCCGGTAATGAAGAATTTCATTGTGACTCCCCCATATGAAAAATCAATCATTTAGTTGAGAAAACTCAGTTATCTTGGCAACTCGCTTTTGTGTTCCTTCACTCAGTATAATTTGATTGACCACGATAGTCAATTTCCTCAAAATGACTGAACACTTAATTGTTATTTTCCAGTATTTAGACTCTTGTAAGCTCTTTCAGTTTCCCTTAACTGAGCCTGAAGAAAAACAAAGGAGGGGACTTAGTTTCCCTGGATACTCTGATTAGTGTGTCAAACATTGATAGGAGGCAGTTCAAGTGATAAATATTCTTAGATAGGGTAGAATAGTCGTTGAAGAGAGTGAGAAGGCCACTCATGTCTGAACTGTTTTCTAACATAAGGAAAGAAGTAAGATTTTCTTTTTGACGTTTTTGTAGACAATCCTTTCTTGTTATAGATTTCAGCGGGCATTTTCTAGTCGAAATCGACTGCGAAGATCTACTAACAACTGTCCTGGAGGTAAAAATGAGAGTCCTTTTGTATTCCGAAGGAAAGAAGCTCTTCAGTAAGTCAGGCGTGGGAATCGCATTGAAGCACCAAATGTCGGCTCTTGAGAAAGTCGGTGTGGAGTATACAACAAATGAGGAAGACCGTTTTGACGTTGTCCACATAAACACGGTGGGGCCCGGAGCGGAGAGGATTCTTAAGAAAGCGAAGAAGTCCAACATTCCCGTTATCTATCATACACACACAACCTATGAGGACTTTAGAAACTCGTTCACTCTGTCAAACGCGATCGCACCCTGGCTGAAAAAAAGATTGATAAAGCTCTATTCATCAGCAGATTTTCTTATTTCACCTACGGAATATGCCAAAAATCTCATAAAGAGCTATGGAATCGATCTCCCAATCAAAGCCGTTTCAAATGGCGTCGACAATACAAGATTTTCAAAAAACAAAGTACTGGCCGAGAAATTCCTTTTGGAAAACAACATTCGAAAGCCCCTGATTGTCTCAGTTGGACTCCCTTTCGAAAGGAAAGGAGTAATAGATTTCTGCGAAATAGCTGAGAAGAGGACTGATTTAGTTTTTTACTGGTTCGGAGCAAAAATCAGCAGTCTTCTGCCTTCCAAAATTCGAAGGCTTTTGAAAAATCCTCCAGACAATGTGAAATTTCCCGGGTTCATTCCGCAAGAGATGATTATCGGCCCTTATTCGGCTTGTGATGTCTTTCTTTTCCCGAGCTATGAAGAGACTGAAGGCATTGTTGTCCTGGAAGCCCTGGCTACAGAAGCCCCGATCGTTTTGAGAGATATACCTGTATACAGTGGTTGGATGAAACATGAAGAGAACTGTCTGAAGGCAAAAAACAACAAGGAGTTCATGGAGAACATAGATAGATTACTTCACAATGAAAGTCTGAGAAAGAAACTATCGGCATGTGGAAAGGGAACTGCGCTGGAAAAGGATCTGTCGATTATTGGTCAGGAACTTAAGAAAATCTACCTAGAGGTACTTGACAGGAAAAAATGAAAAAATCAACCAGAAACTTTATGATCGCGATTTCTCTCAGTTTGCTGATTATTCTGATAGTTCTTTTTGCGACCGACTTCAGCAAATCGATTTCTTACCTTTCTGCAGCCAATCCCGGATGGATATTTCTGATATTCTGTCTAACGTTCGGTACTTGGTTATTCGAAGCAATCACCCTTAAACTGTTCGCAGCCATGCGGAATCTGGCGATTCCCTTCTTATTTCTTTTTAAGATTACGGTTATTGGAACATTTTTCAATGGTATAACGCCTTTCTCTTCGGGAGGACAGCCGGCGCAGATAGTCTTTATGCAGAGAAGAGGTATCTCGATAGGTGAATCAACTGCGATGCTCGTTTCAAGATTTCTGATTTATCAAACCGTAATCACATTGCTTGGAGCTGTAGCCGTTTTCAAGGCCTACCCGCTTGTTTCACAGAAGATTTCTAATCTCGCCGTGCTCTCTATTTTCGGATTTGCGCTGAACAGTGTAGTTCTGATAGGACTTGTTCTATTTTCGCTCAGTCCTAAGCTAACTGATAAGCTCATCCACTTTGTGATCAGCTTTCTTCACAAGATCAGAATAGTAAAAGAGAAAGAATCGTTAATAGAGAAGGCAATGAGAGAGCTACGCTTCTTCCATTCTTCAATGAAGGAATTGGTCAGGAGACCCTTTGTCCTTACTAGTGCGTCTTTGAGTACTCTTGCACAGCTGATTTGCATGATATCCATCCCGTATTTTGTTGCCCTTTCAATTGGAACGCCTGTAAACTATCTCGAAATCACGGCCGTTCAGCTGATTTTGTTCCTTGTAGTCTCTCTTATTCCAACACCAGGAGCGAGTGGAGTGTCTGAGGGTGGGTATGTGCTATTTTTTAAGTCTTTTTTTGGCGAAGGAATTGGAGCTGCGCTTCTGATCTGGAGATTCTTCAGCTACTACGCAAACATCATTTTCGGAGGATTACTTTCAGCTCATGAAATAGGATTCAAATCTAGATCTCGTTCTTGACAACTCTTTCATAAAGATTCACTGTTCTCTCTACATTAGCTTCAGCGGAGAAGTCCTCCGAGATCTCAACTGAGCGTTTTGCCATTCTTTCTCTTAGGCTATGATCACTCAGCATTTGAATAGCCGCATTGGATAACTCATCTTTCGAGGAGCACATGAAGCCATTTTCTCCATCCAGTACCATATTTACTATGCTATCGTCCTTATATGCCACGACCGGCAATCCCGAGGCCATCGCTTCAAGGGTAACAAGGCCGAAAGTCTCAGTGTGAGAAGCGATCATGAATGCATCGCTGCTTTTGTAGGCTAACGATATCTCGTCGGGCCATCTCAAGAATCCCGTGAAGTGGACCTTCTCACCGACCCTCAGACTTCTGGCTAATTCCTGCAGCTTACCCTTCAGAGGACCATCTCCAACTAGCAGCAAATGGGAGTCTGGTAAAGCTTCGGAGACTCTTGCGAAATTCTCTATAAGTTTGTCTATGCTCTTCTCTTCTCCAAGCCTTCCAACAAAGATGAGCACTTTATCGTCCTCTTTTATCTTGTACTTCTTCCTGAATGCTCTTTTCTCTTCTCTGCTGAAGCTTCTCTTAAATGGAGTAAGATCGACCCCGTTGGGAATTACCTCTATATGTGAAGAAACTCCATAAGAAAGAAGCAGCTTCTTGATTTTTATCGAAGGAGCAATTACAGCCCTGTGCTTATCACAAAATCTTCTGTCCTGAGCTCTGATGTAAACTCTCAGAATGGGTTCCATGAATGGGATGTAGTGAACGTACTCTTCCATCATTGTGTGATAAGTCGTTACTCCTGGAATGTGCAAATTCGTTAGAACATAACTCGCCAGATACCCAACGATTAGTGACGTGTGCGAGTGAATAATGTCTATCTCGAGATTCTTCACGATCTTTATTAGTTCCTTGAAGTTTGTGGGCAAACCTATTCGGTGTTGCTTTTCCCATGGAAATTTAAGAGATGGTATACGATAAACATTCTCCTGGATGCCTGCTTCGGGGTGGTCAACCGTAAATATATATACGTTATGGCCTCTCTTCTGAAGATTCTCTTCAAGCATCTTGATCATGGTCACCACCCCGTTGACCTGAGGTGAATATGTGTCACTGAACATCGCTATGTTCATCCTATGCCTCCAAACGGCTTGACACCTCTTACCTTCTGCTTTATAATCTTTACTGTCTTGGGAGATCGTCCAATTGGTAGGACAGCGGACTCTGGATCCGCCGATGGAGGTTCGAGTCCTCCTCTCCCAGCCAGGGGCCGCAAGGCCCTTATTTTTTCCCCCCGGCAATCGCCAGCAAAGTGATTTCCTTAACGCCGCCTTCCTTAAGAACTCTAGCACACTGGCTTGCAGTTGCGCCAGTAGTAACGACATCATCGAAAAGAATTACTGACGTACTCCTAGGACTTCTCTTCAGATAGAACTTATCCTTTACATTCTGGAATCTATCTTCCATCTTAAGCCTTGACTGAGGAATAGACTTACCTGCTATTGTCAACACATTGTCTATTCTTATGTCAATAGTCTTAGAAAGCCTTCTCAGAATTCTGAGATTTGTGTCGAAGCCTCTCTTGACAAATGCTTGAATGGAAGTGGGAACAGGAACTATCACATCGGCGGACGGAGAAAACGTATTAATCATTTCGAAGAGCATCTCTGAAAGGAGAGAGGCTATTCCGGGTCTGTCTTCAAACTTATAGGCACGTATGAGTTCCTTTAATGGGCTTTCATATTTCCAGTACGAAAAGGCCGAATCAACAAATTTAAGCTCAAATGGAGTCATGATTGGCCCCTTGATTGATCCAAGACAGTCTGCACACAAATACTGGGCTGGATCTATCTCCTTTTCACACACTAGACAGTGGTTTGGGAAAAAATGAGAGATCAGCTTCTTCATCATCACAGCCATCTCTCTTTCTTCAGTCTTCTAAGCTCTCGAAGTATCTGCTTGCTGTTTATCGCTTGAATATTCGTTCCAGGAGGGAGAGATGCAATCAACTTCTTAGAATATACCCTTGCCGGATCGATGATTCTCCTGTCAAGTACGATTACAACCCCTCGATCGTTCCTGGTTCTTATAAGTCTACCAAGCCCCTGCCGGAAGGCAGTTATCATTTTTGGATAGTAATACTTGTTCATTCCTTCGGCAAAGCTCCGCTTTCCATAGTGCTTGATTCTTGCTTCAATTAGTGGTTCGTCCGGCCTTTCAAAAGGCAGTTTGTAGACAATCAACAGCTTCAGCTGTTCTCCGGGGAGATCGATTCCCTCCCAAAATGCTCGGGCACCAAATATTACGGATTTCTCTGAATTCCTGTGCTCAGAAAGAATTGTTGTTAAGCTATCGTCTCTTTCCTGGATTCTTAGAGACAAGTTGTGAAGTTCACCTCGAATCTTCGAAAGAGTCCATTTCATGTCTTCGTAAGAGGTGAAGAGAACCATGGACCCTCCCCCGACTATCTTCAAAACGTCTTTTGTCAGTTTCGATGCACTTTGCATGTATGGAAGGGAATTTGGCAGATAGTCGGGAATGTCTGTGGGAACGAAAAATCTCAGCTGCTGAGTATAATCGAATGAGGTTCCAAGCCTTACGGCATCGGTCTCTTCGCCGGCTCCGAGTATTCTTCTCGCATAGTTGAAACCATCGCTACCTCTGCTGTAGACCCACAGTGTTGCAGATATGAAGATCTTTACGCCCACATCCGGGAAAATCGAGGACATCAGAGTGTCGTTTTCGACTGGAGAAGAGACTATACTCAAGCTTTCAATGCATTGTTCGTTCCTGCTCACAAAAACTACCCTAGAATCTCTAGAAGCGGCAATTCCCGCGATCTGCTTAAGCCATTCTTTTATTTCAGCCAGAACCCTAGCAACTTCAAATTCTAAGCCGTCAATCTTCAAGTCCCTTTCTTCAACATCATCCAGCATTTGTACTGTTTGTCCGCCCACATAGATATGCGTCTGAAGAATATCTGAGATTACGGTTAGTGCTGAGACAAGCGTTTCAAGTCCTTTTCCAGAATACGTAGTTTTCTCCCCATTACGTTCCCTATCCAGATCCACCACGAGCTGTCTTATTTTCCTGTCAAGAGTAGTTGTAGCTTCTTTAAGCTTAATCCACAACTTCCTTAAAAAATCCTCGCTGAAATGCCTCTTGAGAAATCCAAAGCAGTCTCTAACCAGCTTTATCAGTTTCTTAACGGTATTAGCTAGCTGATATGGTTCAAACCGGTAACTCATTGCCTGAGTCAATGAAGACTCAAGCTCGTGAGCTTCATCCACAACAAGGTATTTAAATGCCGGTAGAAGTGTTCCAATACTTTCGCCGTCTTCCGGTTCTCCATCGGAAAGCCGAATATTCGCTTCACTGAACAGGAATGAATGATTCGTGATAACTATATCGGAATTCTTTGCATTTTCCCTTTGAACATAGTAAGGACAAACCTCGAAGAATGGGCAGAGTCTTCTGGTGCAATCGAACCTGTTGCCCGAGAGCATCCTTCTAAACTCATCACCCAACGGTAAGTAATCAAGATCTCCCTCTCTCGTGAACATTGACCATAGAATCACACCGGCAAGTTCTTTCGACGAACTTTCATCGAGCATCTTATTGAGAGCCATGTTCAGAACTTCAAATAGCTTTCTGACACATAGATATCTTTCCCTCCCCTTAATTACAGACACTCTGAGATTATCGAGGTTCGGTAAGGTCTTTAGAACCTCCACATCCTTTTTGAACAGTTGATCCTGGAGGATTCTCGTTCTAGTCGAGATCACCGCTTGATGCATCTTGGAAACACAAGCATATGCTACTGGAGCAAGATATGCTATGCTTTTTCCAGTCCCCGTTCCAACCTCAATCATGAGATTGCCACCTTTTTCTACAGATTCAGCAATTTCGAGAGCGGTCATGAACTGCTCCTGCCTGAATTCATACCCTTCCATTGAATCCTGTAAAAGCCCCCCCTCACTAAAGACAAGCCTGACTGCCTTCTTAATGTCAATTCTGGAATTCCCGCTTTCTCTTCTTTCACTCCTGGTAAGCCCCGAGAGTAAGAAGTCTTCCCAAGGATCGACATTCTCACTCTGCTTTAACACAAAAAGGAGAAAGTTTCTAAGTCCTCTGTCAGGAACGATTTTCTCGATTAATGATGAGAGTCCAATCGGCAACTTCTTAATGACTCTTATATAGTTATCTATACGGCTTTCAAGATCTATGGATTCTGGTTGGTAGACGAAACTATTCAAAAACCTTTCATCTACGGCAATCTCACTTAGATACACCTCCTCTACAGAAGCATCTATGAAGAGGCAGTCTTCGTCTCTTTCCGAAAAAAAGGAAGGAAGATCCTTTATATTAATGGAAACAAATGAAGCGCTCTCAAAGAGACGCCTCAAGCCTATCTTAATTTCATTGTTCCTTTTGAAAACCTTACCAAGTAGAATTTCTCCCAAGCAGCACCTCGAAAGAAAAAACCGGGCTAAAACCCGGTTTTGTGGTGCCGAGGGCGGGACTTGAACCCGCATAGGCTAAACTGCCCACATGGACCTCAACCATGCGTGTCTGCCAATTCCACCACCTCGGCAACGTCACACGTCAGAAATTATAACTTGACCGGATTCCTTTGTCAAGAAGCAAATCGCGAGAATGGTTTATATAAGCATATCAAAACCGAGCTTGGACAGCTCTTCCTGAATAATGTATCTGTCGATGATCGCGTTCTCATATTCCACCTCAACGACACTGCTTGCAACATCAACCTGGGCCTTTGTTATGCCGTCGAGGGACTTCAGTCTCGAAACAATTCGTTCGGCATCGGAATCCGTAATCTCGTTCCTAATTTGAAATAGCCTGATCACCCTGGGCATTTCTATCCCCCCAAAATCATCCCTTCACGAATCAGCCGGCCACTTACCGCATCTTTAGGGCTCATCGGCCTCTTTCCGGGTAACTGTACTAACGATATAATAACATTTCCGGTGCCACAGCTTAAAACCATACCGTGGTCTTCCACTTTCACAATTTCTCCATCCCTGCTCTTTCCATAACTTCGATCTGAAAAAACTGCCCCAAACAGTTTTACCATCTTCCCGTCAAGGGATGTTCTTGCCCCAGGTTGAGGATCATAAGCTCTCACTTTGTTCAAAACATAAACTGCATCCGAAAAATCCGAAATGACCAGGTCCGACGCCTGGACCTTTGGCGCGTAAGAAGGTGCTCCCTCCTGTTTACAAAGCTCGATTCTCCCGGCCTCAGCTATCTTCAAGAAATCAAGCAAAGCTTCCCTTCCGAGTCTCTCAAGCTTTTCATAGAGCGAACCAAAATTGTCTGAAATCTCTATCTCGATCTCCCTCCTCAAAGCTATTTCGCCGGTATCCATTCCTTCGTCGATCTTGAATATGGTTATACCGGTCCTCGTTTCCCCGTTTTCGATTGCTCTTTGAATCGGAGCGGCTCCTCTGTATTTCGGCAAGAGTGAGGCGTGGACATTGAAACAGCCTAAAGTTGGAAGGTCAATAACACTTGATTTGAGAAGCTTTCCGTACGCAACAACCACTATTAGATCTGGAGAAAGTTCTTTGAGTTTTTCCAATCCTTCTCCAGAATTGACTTTTTCGGGTTGAAAGACTGGCAATCCGTAGACTTCTGCAACTGACTTCACAGGAGTAGGATAGACTCTTCGTCCCCTTCCTTTAGGTCTGTCGGGTTGCGAAAAGACACCTATTACCTTAACACCTGACTCAACAAGCGCTTTCAAATGTGATGCAGCAAACTCCGGCGTACCCATGAAGACAATATTCATCTATCCAACGCTTTCCTTAATTATCTGATCAAGTTTGGGTTTCAAGATTGCCCTTTTTGCTGACGAGAGATAGTCGACGAAGAGTATCCCGTCCAGATGATCGGTTTCGTGTTGTACTATCCTTGCGGGATAATCAGTGAGGTCGTCTTCATGGTAATGACCATACTCGTCCTGATAACGAATTCGAACGGAGGCCGGTCTGACTACATCTGCGTAAATTCCGGGTATGCTTAGGCAACCTTCTTCTATCTTGACCTTCTCATCGCTTCTAAAAAGGATCTCGGGATTTACTACAACCCTTAGTCCGTCGCCGGGGTCGTAGACGAAGAGCCTTCGCGATATCGCTACTTGCGGTGCTGCAAGACCAACTCCGTCTTCTACATACATCGTCTTACTCAGTTCATTCACGAACTGTCTGAGTTCATCATCGAATACCTCTACCTTCTCCGAAACATCTCTCAATATAGGATTTCCTATGTAAATCACTTTCACTCTTACCACCCTCTTGAAATCTCTTTCAGTTTCTCAAAGTAATCATTATCTGTCATTATTGCGTGGAGAGGGGTTATCGATACGAATCCAGACTTTACGGCATTATAATCGCAATCGGTTGAGCACTCATCTTCAACTACCTCTCCGAATATCCAGTAGTAGTTATTTCCGTATGGATCTTTTCTCTTTTCGAAATAGTCCTTGTATCTCCGTCTGCTCTGCCTCGTCACCTTCCAACCCTTGAGCTCCTCAGATTTGACAGAAGGGACATTTATATTGAGGGCCGTGAAGTCTGGCATCATCTTAACATCAAAGACTCTGAGAAAACTTACCATAAACGCTGCGGCAGTCTCGAATTCCGGATTACTCCAGTCACTACTTGAAACTGCAATCGATGGAGTATCCATTACGGCGCCTTCTAGAGCACCTGAAACCGTTCCCGAATAAAGGACATCTATACCCATGTTCTGACCCTTGTTTACACCACTGATGACCAAATCGATCTTCTTTTCGGAAATTGCCAGAAGTCCAAGTTTAACACAGTCGGCAGGCGTACCGTTTATGGCATATCCGATGTTTTTGTTGCCAACTTTTACTTGCTTGGCCCAAAGCGGGGTTCTGATTGTTATTGCATGCCCAGTTGCACTTCTTTCAACGTCTGGAGCAACAACTAGGACATCATGTTCTTCCGAAAGCGCTTCCGCGAGTTTTATAATTCCGGGCGACATTATTCCATCGTCATTTGTAACCAGGATATTCAATATTTGTACCTCCTCTTAACTGTTCGAACTAATCATCTTGTATACTTATTCTACAATATTGAGCGCAACTTTTCTTTTTGACTCAGGGGGCATCCTGTGGACTTTGACCGACTCATCAACTGCATACCGCACATAAAAGAAATTTTGGGCGTTGTCGAGAAGGCTTTTGAGAATTACGACGACCCGGCTCATGACATCTCTCATGTTCTACGAGTAACTGAAAGTGCGAGTGAAATAGCCATCCGTGAAGGGGCAAACCTCGAAATTGCGGTCATTGCTGCACTTCTTCACGATATTAAGCGACCCGAAGAGGATTTCACTGGAATAGATCATGCGGAGAGCGGAGCGAAATATGCGTTTCAGCTTTTGAATGAGATGGGTTTCGAATCTCAATTCACTTTCGAAGTCTCTGAAGCAATTAAGGTGCACCGATATTCTTCTGGATTAAACCCTTCCAGCATGTCGGCAAGAATACTGCAAGATGCCGATAGGCTCGATGCAATAGGTGCTATTGCTGTCGCAAGGGTTTTTTCATTTTCGGGAAAAACGGGAACTCCTCTTCATTCACCAAAGCTCAAGCCAGGTGATTCATACAAAGGGTACTCAAGTACTGCCATTAATCATTTCTTTGAGAAGATATTGAAGATAACTCCGGAGAGTTTCTGGACGAAGACCGCAAAGGAAATCGCAGAAAACCGCTACAGATTTGTCGTGCAATTCGTGAAACAGTTTCTTTCAGAATGGGGTGGGATCTGAACTTCATTATCTGATTTCAAAATACTCGAATCTCATGAAGGGTAGCTCTTCAATTTCCGTCTTGGTTACATTTGCATACGTAGGGCCCCGATCAATGCTTTCAATAAAAGCCTCAATATCGGGATCTCTCCCAGAGCCAACTATCTCGACGCTCCCATCGGGTTCGTTCCTGACATAGCCAGTTATGCCCAGAGACCTGGCGGTGTACAGAGCGTAATATCTAAACCCCACTCCCTGTACGCGTCCGTAGACTCTAATCCTTACCGTCCTCATAAGCCCAGTTCTTCACCGACCAGAATAACTGTGTATCTCCAGGGTCTTCTTCTTGAATCAACAATTATCGAGTATATTTCACAAATCCTTTCATCGCTGTCGCAGTCGGTACAGAGACCGCTTTCAGCACAGGGAGTATGCAGATTCAATCTTTTAGCGTTCATCGGTGCTATTGATCTAATCCTCTTGATTCCAGCGTCTAAATCGCTGACAACCTTGTTAACTCCAGCAATTAGAATCACTTTGTCGGGCCCGAAGGTAACTGCGGCAGCCCTGTTACCGTTGCCATCAAGCAAAAGTATCTCGCCACTTTCAGTTATGGCATTTGCACTGCAGAAATAATAATCGGCCTCAAACGCACTGATCATTATCCTCTTCTTTTCCTCATTACCAGAAACAGAATCTCTATCAAGAAAGTTGTACTTTCCAGACTTCAGAAGGTCGGATACCCCAGTTTCCTGAAGAGTAAGGGAACCTCCCGCACTCACAGTTGCTTCGTCAGGAACGAGCTTTGAAACCGCATCTACGACCATCTCTTTATCGGGGAAGTACATGAATTTTATCGCCTTACTCTCGAAAACTTTCGCAAGTCTTTCAGAGAGTTTCTCGTTCTTCCAACGCCTTAGACTGTTTCTCATAAAGGACTCCTTTCCCAAGAAAAAAATATTCTGATCTGCTCTGCTTCGTGGTGTCACGGGCAAGCTGCGTTCAATAGACTAAAAGGTAATTATCTCCGCTCCCCTCTCTACATAAGGAGCCAAAGGCACATGGTTCTTCATACTTCCATTTAAGGGAAGACCTTCCTTCTCCACTATCTCAAGCACACCCATCAACTTGGAACAACCATAACAAACGGCCTTGATCAAACCTTTCCTCTTTGCCTCGCTGTAAAGCCCATGTAGAGCATCCGTTTCGTTTACAATTTCCTTCAAGAGACTGGGTGATTCTCCCTCCATCACGATAGACACTTCGATTCCCTTTTCAGACATGTCCAGTGCATTTAGGAGCGCGTGTAAAAAACAAGCTTTCTTGCCTTCAAAGGCAAGTATAATCACTTCAGCCGACATCTATTCACCTCCAAGTAGCTTGTTCAATTTCATTGCGAAAGTCAGATCTCCGGAAATTTTGAGTTTTCCGCTCATAAAAGCAGCAAAAGGATTGACAGCTCCTCCGACAATTCCTTCGAAGGTTTCAAGATCAGTACTTATGGAACAATCCGAAGGTTTGTCTTCCTCGTACACTTCAAGTCTTCCATCCAAGATTTCGACAGCGAATTTTGATGGTTCCCCACCCGCGATGAAAAACATATATGTGCCGCTGATTTCTGAAAGCCTTTCGGCTCTCAGGCTCTTTATCTTACAGACTGCCTCCCTTACGGTCATCGATCTACCTCCTGCTTTTCAAAATACATACAAAGTCTACCATCTTGCTGTACAATGAGAACGATATTTCTAAGAACCGGGGGTGACGAATTGAAGAAACGCTTCTTTCGTTATTTGAATTCTGTTGTTAAGGTCAGTGTTGTGAGAGAGGGAAAGACAAAGCTGAAGAGCGGCGCGGTGATAATTGAACCCGAAGAGGAACTTGACGAGCTGGGTGCATGTCAACTTCTAGGCGTATTAGATCTTGGACAGGCTAGAACATTTGTTTCAAGAGCCGGTAATGAGATGAGTGTCGCTGAGAATGACGCCGGTTATGTTGTGAACATCACGCTCCAGAAGAACCAGGCTGTCCTAGGGCTAGGAGAGACAATGGGACCTTTGAACAAAAGAGGCAGTATCTATGAGATGTACAATACCGACGAACCTGATCACTCGCCATCAAAGAGGAGACTGTATTCATCTCTTCCCGTTTTCCACATTGTTTCCCCCGAAGAGCAGTTCGCTCTTTTTCTTGACCATCCAGGTTATTCGAGTTTTGACATTGGATTTGAAAATAGAGACACAATCAAAATAGGCATTGAGGGGGACGGTTTCGATCTTTTCATTTTCGTTGGGAGTCCTTCTGATACAATTAGACGCATCTTCAAGCTCACAGGGAATCCATTGTTGTTTCCTGCCTGGTCCTTAGGTTACCATCAGTCTAGATGGTCATATGCAAACGAAGAAGCGGTTTTAGAGATTGCTGAAAATTTCAGGAGACGCCGCATTCCGTGCGATGCAATTCATTTGGATATTGATTACATGGATGATTTCAAGGTCTTCACGTGGGACAAAAATCGCTTCCCAAATCCTTCTTCCTTGATGGCTAATCTGTCAAGCATGGGGATCAAGACTGTTGCAATAATCGATCCAGGGGTCAAAGCTCAGGACGGATTTGATATTTACGAAGAAGGGCAGAAGAAAGACTTGTTCTGTTTGAGAAAGGACGGTAGCCCATTTAGAGCTGCTGTCTGGCCTGGAGAATCGAGGCTCCCAGATTTTCTAAACTCTGCCGCAAGGGAGTGGTGGGGTCAACACTATGATCGTCTTATAAAGAATGGAGTCTCAGGATTCTGGAACGACATGAACGAACCTGCTATCTTCTATACACCGGAATCTCTTTTAGAACTTAAGCTTATGGCCGAAGAGCTTCATGATTCTGGAATCGAAACTGAATTCCTTTTTGGAAAGATTATTTCGAAGAAGAAGTATTACGATCACGGAGTAGATTTCGTTCAAAAGGATGACGATGGGAACACTCATTCTCATAGAGAGGTAAGAAATATCTATGGCTTCAATATGGCTCGTTCCGCATACGAAGGAATCAGGAAGAGCAAGTCTGATCTGAGACCGTTCAATATAACCAGGTCTTCGTATCCTGGAATACAACGTTATGCAGTCCTGTGGACTGGTGACAATGCAAGTCAATGGGAGCAGCTTCTGAATGAGATTAGGCTGATTCAGTCTATCTCCTTAGCAGGAGTTAGTTTCACCGGATGCGATGTCGGAGGGTTCGGTGACGATTGCTCCGGAGAATTGCTAGTTCGTTGGACACAGTTTGGGGCTTTCCTCCCTTTCTTCAGAAATCATAGCGCCATAGGGACAAGGAATCAGGAACCCTGGGCCTTCGACAAGGAAGTTGAGGAACTTGTAAGGGAAGCGATTGAGCTACGCTATTCTCTTCTTCCATACCTGTATTCGGTACATAAACAATCTGCAAACGGGGAGATGACTATGGTTAGACCGCTCGCTCTGATTTGGCCCGGCGATAGCGAAACGTATTATGCCGACGACCAGTTCATGATCGGTCCTTCGATAATGGTAGCTCCCGTTTATCAAAGAAATTCCGAAGGAAGGCATGTTTATCTTCCAGGCGAAGAGTGGCTTGATCTCAACACCAGAAAAGTGGTCAACAGCGGTCATTCATGGGCAAAAGCACCTCTCAACATCATTCCTTACTTTTTGAAGAAAGACTCGCTCGTTGCCATGACGGACGGTCTGCAATTTGTGAAAAGCGGCTCCTGGAAAACTCTGAAGTTCTTGGGCTTTGTTAAGGATAGGGCCGAATTCTACCTATATGAGGATGATGGTCTCACAGAGGCATATAAGAAAGGCGAGTATTCATCAAAAACAATCATAGTTGATAATACTTCAAACGGGCTGAAGGTTGAAGTCAAACCCCAAGAAGGTAGCTTCAAGTGTGAAGAAAGAAGGATAGAGTTCGAAATACACGATGGAAGAAAGCTTTATAAAAGATCGATTATAGATTCCCCGGATGGTTGTGAGTTTCTAATATATTAGCTCAAAATCCAGATAAGGGAGCAGTCTAGTGTTTTCAAGCATGATTCCTGCTTTTATGTGCATGGGATAGGCTGCGTACAGGAAGGCTGTTTCAAACTTGTAGATAGCTATTCTCCAGGAAAACCGACTACCGATCAAAAAGTCGATCTTTCCCCCAATACCTTCCTCTGAGAAATGGACGAGATTCATCACATTGAGACCCCTTCTCGAAATGACATAATCCGAGTCCAGGGAAAAGCCGACAACAATGTTAGTGTCGTCTCTAAAGCCCCAAAGTTCCACCGGGACTATGGAAGGCTCTTCCCCGAAAGTAACTCTGGAGTAAATTGTCGAATCTATAGTAAATCCGTGCTTATTCCAATCGAAGTCTACGTTTATTCCAACATCTACGAGATTAGAAGTCGCCGTCTGTGTGTCTCGAACATTTATCAGTGTATTGAGCGAGGCCTGACCTCCGTACAGTGCTGAGGAATCCTCAAGAGCCGCGTCGAGGGAACCGGCAATTCTCAAAGGATACTCAAGCGAAGCTTTCCAACCGAAAGAAAGCTTGGGATCAATCCTGTAGCGCCTGTAAACGTTTAACAGAGCTTTCGGCTCAAGATTGGCATATTCGAGCGACAGAGAGAAATCCACCGGCAAATAGTCTTCGCTGAAGAGTTGAACATTGATTCCAGGCAACATCGTCTCGAAGTCGAACGACACCCCTCCAAGAAGCTTGTTGCGAAAAGTTAGGTCGGAAAAGAGCACCGAAATCCCCTTAAAGGGAAGTAGCGAAACGAATCTCCAGTCTGAAAAGCCGTTGTAAGCGACTCCCTCTATTTCTTGAGGAGGACTCAAAATGATTTCTTTGCTCTCCAAACTATAATCGGTTGGTTTTGTGTTGGAGGAGAAGAGCAGCTTCCTTCCCTGAAGCTGGCCTACGGCAATCACGCCGTCTGCAATCATTACTGGTTCCCTAACATATCTTGAGAAGGAGCTCTTTCCGATCATCTCACCTTCAGATGTGACAACATAAACATCGCTGCCGAACTCGTTCTTAACAGAAATTAAAAATCCCTCGGAAACCCAACCACCAATCGAGAAATCATTCGTAACGTCAAAAAATCCAAACTTTTCGGTGCTTGAGTTATAAATCGCCAGTGACTTGTCGCCTTTATTGTTAATTCTGAATGCAATTAAACTGCCGTCACAAGATACTCTTATATTGTCAATTTGAGTCGAAGGATCAAGTGGCGTGAAGATCCTGGTTACCCTTTCCGTTCTCAAAGAAAGGATTTCTATCGAAGAAATGCCGAGATTGTTTCTCACAACAAGAAGCCTATCCTTGCCCAAATAATCGATTTCACGAAGATGAGCCGTTTTTGTTCTCTCTAACTTGCCTTCCCTAAAGAAATACAATCTGGTTTCGGATTGCTCCTCTTCAAAGAGGATAAGCGCTATTTCGCTTTCAAAGACTGCGAAATCCACAATCTCCATTGTAGAATTAAATATCTCAACGCCTTCGATGTTGAGAGAATAACATTTCATCTGCCTATCAAGAGAAAGATAGTAAAGTTTCCCGTCATAAATCTTTGGTCTGAAATGATTGACGAATTCGCCAACGCCACGTGAGAATTCGTAAACGAAGGGTACTTCCGCAGCTTCCCATTTCTTGATTTGATATTCTATGAACTCCTCTTTAAGCTCTTCATAGCTTTTTCCATATACCTTCTTTATCGCAAGCTCTATCCCTGTGAGACCAAGAAGTCCCCTCTTCACTTTCACAAGTTCCAGTAAGCTTTCGATTCCGTAAGTCTCGGAAAGATAAGAAAGAAAAGCATAGCCGTAATTGTAGTAAGACTCTCCGCCTATTCCGCTGAACCCTGTTACTACAGTCTCCTCCGAAAATGGCTCATTTTCCATTAATTGATCTAGCAGAAAAGGCAATCGCCTGTAGTCGTACTCGTAAAGATCTCCGATTAGTTCACTTCCCAGTTGAGCAAAGCCTTCAGTAAGCCACATAGGCTGAAGTGCATTGGGCAAATAGGCTTTGGAGACATAGTTTCTCAGTATGTTTCCAAATTCAGTGACCGAAGTGATCTGAAACAGGTGAGTCAGTTCGTGAGTGATCACCTCTTCCAGCCAAAAACCGTCGTTTCTATATGGGTAGTCCATTCCAACTGTCATTATATAAATCGATTCAAGAACTGGATTTGCCAGCCCATTAGAACGATCTTCATAGCCACCGATGATCACAGTTATCTTCTCTTTAAACGGATTGCCAAACAACTCACTTAGAGTATCAAAGGCATCTTCCGCCAACGCCTCAACCTGAAAAATAGAGGAAGCCACTTCCTTATGGTACAAGTATACAAAGTGATCGGACTCGTGCTTCAACCAGTCGAGATCCCTAAATGAATACCCGGAAAGAAATGCCGACAATAAGAGAAATGTTATCAAGAAATATCTTCTGAACAAAAAAAGCCACCGCCCTCTGAAAACGAAGCACAACTACTATTATTATAGACTATGTGTAGCAGACAACGTTCTCGGGTTGCCGGTTTGTTTTTCCCGGTGATATTATTGATTGAGGTGTTTTATGGCAGAGAAAGAAAGGGACAGACTTCTGGCCTATTTTGCTGGCATTGGTTCTTCGGTGATATTTGGTCTTTCCTTCTTGTTTACGAAAAACGCTCTTGAATATACAAATCCGATGTACTTTCTTTCGTACCGGTTTTCAGTCGCTTTCGTGACGATTTCTCTCCTGAGAGCGTTGGGTGTAATCAAAGTAAGGCCATACAAGTCTATTTTCAAGGATTTGCTTTTGCTCAGTCTTGTTCAACCGGTCATGTACTTCATCTTCGAGAACGTTGGAGTCTCACTGTCGACATCGTCCGAAGCTGGTATCCTGCTTTCGACAATTCCGATATTCGTTCTTATATTCGCCAGAGTCTTTCTTAAGGAAAGACTTGCCGCTCCTCAAGTGTTCTCAGTCTTGACCGCGCTACTGGGAATAGTTCTGATAACAGCCGGGAAGGGTCTTTCAACGGGCGGCAGTGTCCTTGGACCCATCATTCTTTTAGGTAGCACAGTTTCAGCTGCCTTTTACAATATTTTGTCAAGAAAGGCTTCTGTCAGGTTTAAAGCATGGGAAATAACATATCATATGATGACTATGGGTTTCATCTCTTTCACTTTGATCGCTGTGGTAACATCTTTGATAAAAGGAGAGTTCTCTTTCTACATTTTAGGCTTGGGTACACCTCAGGTTGCCATAGCAGCGCTTTATCTGGGCACTTTGTCATCGGTCGGAGCCTTTTTCCTCATCAATTTCATGCTTTCTAAGCTTGAAGCGTCGCGATCAACGGTATTCGTTTATCTGTCGACTGTCGTATCTCTTTTAGCCGGAGTTGTCTTCAGAGGCGAGAGATTCGGTCCACTTCAGGTAATTGGGATATCTCTAATTCTTCTGGGAGTTTGGGGTGCCAATGCCTTGGCGAGAAGAAAAACAAGGGAGGAGTCAAAATGATGTTAGTAAAGAAAATGATGATCATCCTTTTCTTAACGGTTATGACATTAGGATGCGGAGTATCTTTCTTGACCACATCGGAGAGCACACCTTCAGTAGTAGTTATGGAAAAATCAATGACACTCGAAATGATGAGACTGGAAAACGATTGGTGGACAGCAGAGGTTTCTCTTGAACCTGGTAGATACCGTTACTATTTCACCACAGAGGAATCGAGTTTCCCAGATGAAAGGAACGATGAAAAATCTTACGAGAATGAAAGAGAAATGTCTGTGATGATTGTCGAGGATTTCGAGGTCCTACATGATTCTGTCAGACACAGCGTTGGAGACAGGGATTATTTAAACCCGATAAACCATGATGAATACTATTTTGCAGTCTCGGCTCCGACCGATGTCCCTTTTGAAGCCAAAATCGTAATTGCTGGGGAACGCTACCCGCTTGAATATCTACGGGACTTTGGAAATCAGAGCTTCTACCGCACAGAAAGATTAAGCGTCGAAGAACTTGAATACTACTTCGAAATACAGACCGATTCTGGAGTTGTCTTTCTCGACTCTCTTGGACTCTGCAGAAAACCCCGAATTCCTTACTGTTTTTCGAAAGAGAGCCTTCCGATTTCCTACTTCGACCTCCCTGATTGGTCAAAGGGAGCAACATACTATCAGATATTCCCGGAGAGATTTGCCAATGGAGACCCGAGAAATGATCCGCCAAACGTTCAGGAATGGAATGCCGATCCCGATTACGCAAATCTTGGAGGAGACGGTTTCTTTGGTGGCGATCTCAAAGGGATTTTGGATCATTTCGATCACTTACTTGAACTGGGGGTAGATGCAATATACCTCAATCCCATTTTCGAGAGCCCCTCAAGCCATAAATATGACACCGAAGACTATCTGAAAATCGATGACAATTTCGGAGACGACCAGCTCTTCGAGGAACTTCTAACCGCTGCCAATGACAGCGACGTAAAGATCATTCTCGACGGAGTGTTTAATCACACTGGATACGACTTTTTCGCCTTCAAGGATCTAAGAGAAAGGGGAGAAGAATCTCCCTACGTTGACTGGTATTTTGTGAAACGCTTTCCGATAAGAAAAGTTCAGGACAGGGCAATGACATATGTTGGGTGGAACGGCTACGCATATATGCCGAAAATAAACGCTCTTAACAAAGATTGGCAATCATACGTTGAGAGACTGGTAAGGAAATTCGATTGCGACGGAATTGGCGGTTGGCGTTTAGACGTCGCAACAGAAGTAGACCCACTATTCTGGACCGACTTTTTCAGACCGCTTTTGAAAAGCTTAGACGATGAGATGATACTTGTCGCTGAGTTTTGGGGTGACGCTAGATCTCTGCTAAGAGGTAAGAGTTTCGATTCTGTCATGAATTATCCTTTCAAGGATGCTGTTGTAGAATACGTGTTCAGAGCCGGAAATTCCGCAGCTAAGTTTGCTGCTATGACAAATCTGTACCTGAATGCTTATCCGCCCCAGACTCTTCATTCTCTATGGAATATTCTCGACAGTCACGACACCGAAAGAATCCTTACTCTTGCTTTCAATCAGATCGACCTTATGAAGATCGCTGTGGCTCTCCAGATGACGTTCATTGGCAGTCCAGTGATCTACTATGGAGATGAGATAGGAATGAAAGGAGGTCGTGACCCTGAAAACAGAGCGCCAATGATCTGGGATGAAGAGCGCTGGAATCATGATGTTCACGATTTCTATAAGGCTTTGTTAGATCTTAGAAGATCGCACGAATCGATCCGCACTGGCGAGTATGAGGTCATTGCCGCTGAAGGACCGGTTTTCTCTTTTAGAAGATGGAAGGCCACTGACGAAGTAATAGTAATAACCAATCCCTCACGAGAGGCTGCATTCTTCAGCCCTTCGATGGAAGGTGAATTCACAGAATACTTGACTGGAGAGACTATTTCATTTTTTGGTGGGGAGATCAAAGTTCCTCCCCTAACGGTGTGGATTCTTATCCAAGAGACAGCGTTAACTGATTTCATTTGAAGTTCGCGGTATCTTCCCGTTGTTACTTTATATAATTTTCGTACTAGATATCACATGAATCACTTTTTGCTATCCATATGCTTTTTGGTGGAAGCTCGACTTCCTTAACCGGAGGCTTAACTCCAGACCAATTTTCATACATCTCTTTGAGCTTTATGGAGTGTCTAGGCGTGTCAGTAAGATTGACAAATGAAGTCACATTGCAGTAATTGGCCTTTCTAGTGCAAGTGGCAAAAACACTATTCATTCCGTCAAGGAAGACACGAGGTTCTCCTCCTTTTAGCATTATCGCTTCTTTTAGAAGTGAGATCCCCTGTGAATCAACCAGTTCCATATCGTCGCTGTTTATCATCATTCCATCAAGCAGTCCCACGGACAAGGCGAAGATCCTCTTCTCTTCTTCAGTCATTTCGCACTTTCTCAATATGACCGTGTCGGGATCATTAAGCCAAAGTCTTCTATGCATAAATGCTCTTGTGTAAGCATTTCTTAGTGAAAACCTTGCACTGGGAATACCGATATCCATAGCTTCACCGTTCCATTGTGGAGAGGTATCAGATCCAATCCTCATACCATCCACAAATCCTACCGAAGGAAGAAGCGGCGCGCCGCAACCAAGAATGAAGCAATCTTTTCCGGCGGCATCTCTTATAGCCTTCATGCCTATTCTATAAGCTTCGATCGGACCGCAGTCCTCTCTGTATCTCCTTCCGGGAATGGCACCGGCGAAAAGAAAGTCGATCTTCAGATAATCAAAACCAGATCTCCTTATCGAGACAATCAAATCTCTCAGGTGTTCAAGCACCTCGGGATTCGTAGTATCCAGGGAAAATATCTTCTTTCCCCAGTTCCTGTAGGCAATTCTCGGTGAGCCGTCTTCGTTTCTCACGAACCAATCCTGATGTTCCCTGAAGACTTTCGAAGTTTCAGACGCAGAAAACGGTGCAATCCAGAGACCCGCCGAAAATTTCCTCTTTCTTATTTCGGAAGCGATTTCCTTCAGTTCAGGAAATTTGGAGTTTGTTTCGAGCCAATCACCAATATCCTCCTGGTATCCGTCGTCAAGCTGAACCAGTCTATAATCGATTTTCTCTCGATCTCTAATTTCCGCGAGCAGCCGAATATTCTTTGACAGTTGTTCAAAGGTGATGTCTGAGAAGTATTGATACCAACTACACCACCCGACACCGCTGAAATCGTTGAACTCGACCTTGTTGCTTTTCTTGATAAGACTTGCATAATTCTCTAACATACTCCACAAACTGTCTTTGCCAAAAATCACCATCTTCTCGAGCTGAACTGATTCACCTGGCGCCAGTTCAGCCCCAAAGAGATCTGCCGAGCCGCGTATATTGCACTGATCGTCGTTCCAGAGAAAGTATTGATGCGAGAATCTGCTGGATAGAAATCCAACAACCAACTCATCAGTGGCAATGAAGTAATCGCTTGGTCTTCTTCCCTCCCTCAAGATTTCGGGAATAGGTGTTGCTGAGAAGAGACTTATCTCATGTGAATCGGCGTACTGAACGAAAGGATCCACAATCGGTTGTTCCCAGTAAGCCTTGAATGGTAGCCATGATTGCCAACCATTGTAATATACGGGTTCGCTAACGTCCTCTATTTCAAGAAGATCTATCTTTCCGACTTTCTTCGGAGCATCAGATCTATTCACTACTGAAATCTGGAGGAGAATCCCCGGCGAATCGGTAAGTCTCTCGAAGTCGTATATATAAACAAAATTGCCTGCCTCCATTTTGAATTCCTTTCTGTCCGCCAGAAGGAACTCCTCGATACTAGAGACCCTTATTTTCAGCACTTCATATCACCTCACAGCTTGTTGACAATTATAGACGGGTGAAGAAGTAAGTTGAATCGCAGTCTAACCAACAGCTTCATAAGGAAAGCCGTTTATATTCTTATTCCTGCATTTCGGTTTTCTTTGCTTCTTCTCACGCTCAGTTCCTTTATTTCTCAGCTTCCGTTCTTTCCGGCAAAGAGCTGCGACGAGGCCAACTAAATTCCCTTCATAGCGAAATCTAGGTCGGACAGAAGATCCTCTAGATCCTCAATGCCGACAGAGAGTCTTACACCTCCTTCTGAAAGACCTGCATCGCGTAACTGCTCGGAAGACAAAGAAGCATGACTTGTCAAGACGGGAATGGTTGCAAGAGACTCAACACCGGCAAGACTAGTAGCTTCAAGAAACAGCTCGCTCCTTCTTATGAACGATTTAGCTGCACTCAAACTTTCCAGTTCGAGATAAACTACGCCTCCAAATCCCCTGCATTCAGAGAAACAGGCCGGTACGCTTGCCTTCAACGAAGGATAAGAAACCCGAAGTACTTCTGGATTTTTCGAGAGAAATTCTGCCACTTCTCTTGCATTTCTGTTGTGCAATTCCATCCTAGGGCCAAGAGTCTTCGCCCCGCGGCCAACCAGAAAAGCGTCGAAGGGCGCCCCATTTGTACCCAATTTGATCATTACCTTTCTTACCCTTTTTTCCAGACCACTGTCTTTGAAGGCGGCAAACCCCGCAATGACATCTGAATGCCCGTTCACATACTTGGACAGACTCTGAATGTCTACGTCTGCCCCGTATTCGAGCGGCCTGAAATTATACGGAGATAAAAACGTATTGTCTACTACGAGAACAGCTTCTTTTTCTCTAGTAATTCGAGCAATCCCTTCAATGTCTGAAAGAATCAAATCGGGATTCGACATCGACTCGACATACACAATGCCCGTCTTATCGTCAATAAGAGTTTCCAGTTCATCAATTCGTGACTGATCGAATCTCCTTATCTCAACTCCCATTCCCGGCAGATCGGAGATAAGGCTTTGCGTTCCTCCATAGATATTTCTCGAGATCACCAGGTTCATTCCGGATTTGAGAATGGACAGAAAAACAGTAGTTATGGCACCCATTCCAGATGAGAAGAAGACGCCGCCAGTTCCGCCGAACAGATCCGATAGCTTTCTTTCTACGACTCCAATAGAGGGATTTCCAACCCTTGTGTAAAGAACTTCCGAGCTTTCGTCCATGTACTTCACGTCATCTGCCAAGAAGTTAGATGTTTGAAAGATGGGTGTGCTAACCGCATCGTTTATCTTTTTCTCTTCACCAGCGTGAATTGCTCTTGTGTTGAATCCCCGCATATATATCTCAGCTTTCGTTTAGCAAAGAGTCAACTCTTACAACTCTCTTCTCTTTTGCGGAAATGAGTCCCGCTTCTATGGTGGCAAGATCCATAACTGCCTCTTCAACTGATCCCAGAGAGTTAATCTGACCCTCTAACACCCTGTGAAAATCAGTAAACTCTTCGGCAAAACCATCTGTTTTATTAAGAAAGAGTTTCTCCCTGTCGCTGGAATATATCTCAAGAGTAGCTTCGTCTTTGTCAACTTGGACTATTCCTTCTGTGCAGACTATTTCAAATCTATTTAGAGAAGCGGGGGCGCCATAGACGACGGAATAGTTACCAATCACATTGGAACCCAGAGTCATATTGAAGACCGCGGAGTTTTCAGCACCAAGATAGTCGAAATTCTTCTCCGAAAAGCCGCTTACTTCCTCAACGTTACCAAGAATCTTGCGAAGCGCGGCCACATCATGTACCCCTCCATCAGAGATGAATCCACCGATGTGCTGAGGCGTCTGCCTCCACTTAGTCTGAACGTATTTGTTGTCCTGCCCGAAATCTACCCACTTCAACCAGCTGAATGCCAGAGGCTTGCCAAGTCTTCCCTCCTTGATAAGTATTTCGGCCTTTCTGTAAACCTCGATATGCCTGTAATTCTCCGCTATATAAATGGGAGTATTACCTGGAAGATGCAACAATCGGATGGCTTCCTTAGTAGTGGCCGCTACTGGCTTCTCACAGATAACCGGCTTGTTTGCCTTTCTTGCCGCCTCAATCATTTGTGGATTCAAGGCAATTGGAACTGCAAGCACAACAGCGTCCACAACATCAGAATTCAGCATTTCTTCATACGAATCAAAGACCTCAACATCGCCACCAGCTATTTTGGCAAATTCCTCAGCCTTTCTTCTAGTCCTGCTGTTCACGGCCGTAATCTTGAATAACTCGGTCAGTCTTCTCAACGCGGGCAGATGGAGCTCCCTAGATGCTATTCCGGCACCCACAATACCCAAATTGACTTTCATGCAACTCCTCCTTAGAAAGAACTACAAAGAGACGGATGGAATAGTACTCTCTGCTCGACTGTCCAAACACATATTAAAGCGGGAAGGTGGCATCCACTTCTCTCGCTCCATCTGACGGTCTTACTTCATAAGAGTCGAGATCAATTCCAAATCTCTCTTTGTATCTGATTTTCATGACTTCAACTATTTTTTTCATCTCAATCTTTTCACATAAAGCGAGTACCGAACCGCCGAATCCTGCTCCTATCATTCTTGCACCGGAGACACCTCCAATTTCTCGTAGAGTGTCAACGATAAAATCAGTCTCTTCGCAAGTTACTTCATAATCAAGAGCCAGTGATTCGTGGGACTGAATCAATATTCGGCCGAGATTCTCGAAATTCGAGTTCGACATCATCTTCATGGCCTCTAGAACCCTCATATTCTCAGAAACAACATGTAGCGCTCTTCTGTAGTATAGATCACCAAGTTTACCTCTGTTAGGGAAGAGATCAATCATGGAGACCTCTCGATAACTGTTCTTCCCGAGTATTTCGAGAGCCTTATTTGCTTCGGCCCTTCGAGTATTGTAGTTACCACTGGAGAGAGAATGATGAACCTTGGAGTCGAATACGACAAATGTGTATTCACCAAGCTCTAACGGTACATATTCGTGGCGCATCTCGAGAGTGTCTAGGAAGATTGCCGTGTCCTTTTTTCCCATCACGGCTGCAAACTGATCCATAATTCCACACTGGACACCGACAAACTCATTTTCGGCCTGCTGAGCAAAACTATAAAGTTCTTTGTCCCCCAGCTTAAGTCCATACACCGAATTCAACGCTAAGATAAGAGCAACTTCAAGAGCAGCTGAGCTTGAGAGGCCGGCACCTTCAGGGATGCTAGAGCTGATTTTGATCTTCATCCCTCCAAAGTCAACGCCAAGGTTATCCTTCAAAACCCAGAAAACTCCTTTTAGATAGTCACTCCAATCGCCGGTCTTTTCTATGCTTTCCTCCCGAAATGAGACTGGCTCCCTTCCAGCAGAACTCAAAGCAATGACGCTCTCGTCTGTCCGCTCAATCGACAGTAATACATATTTGTCAATCGCGACAGGCATAACGAATCCCTGGTTATAGTCGGTGTGTTCACCAATGACATTAACTCTACCGGGCGCAACAAAATACCTCTTCAACACAACACCTCCAACATCGCACATATGTCTTTTTGCCCTATATTGAGAGAATAGCACTACCCCGGTAAAAAAACAAAGCGGGCCTAAGCCCGCAGATGGTCTGATGATTTAACCTTAGTGGATTCCCAGCAAATTATCTATCCTATTCTTATCGAACCCGACTATTACCTGACTACCAATAGTTATGACTGGAACACCCATCTGTCCGCTCTTCTTTACCATCTCTTCTGCTTTAGCTCTATCTTTGCTCACATCGTAGTCCTTGAAAGGAATCCCATTGGTTCTGAAATAGTCCTTTGCTCTCTTACACCAAGGACAAGACGGTGTGGAATACACAATTACCTTTGCGTTCATTTGATTCTTCACCTCCATTACCCCCGAGGGGTATCATAAACTAATTATAAAGGATTAGAATTTCAGTTGTCAACCCTGTTCACTTTCGGGTTAATCAGCTCAAATTCAATGTAGGAATCAAGGTCTCACCTTGTTAAAAATCATCTCGAGTCTTTGTAGCTGGCGCAGCAAAGTGAGCTGTTGATCAGATACTCTCTTCCTGTTGGAAATAAGGTCCTGTAGGTGACCAAGAGCAACTAGCTTTGCAATGTCATCATTAGTCCATGACTGTTTTGAAAGAAGCTCCTTCTCGGTTTTTTTCCATTCCATGTAGAACAACCTTCCAGAAGGCGTCCACCGAGCAAAGATATTCTTTGGAAGAACGAGAAGTAGCCAGCCGAGACACCAATCGACGTAAAGGACTATTGAAATCGCCAGCGATTCATCGGGGAAGGAGAGATAAACTTGCCAGTTCCCAAAGACGAATTTCAATATCAGTGACCATATTATTAGATACAATATAGAAAACACAGACATTACAGTTGAACCCAGATACTCATAGAATCGCCCCGACTTTACAACACGCATAGCATGCTTCCGCCAGAAACCGTATTGTTCTTTGAACTCGTCAAAAGAAAAAGCGTCGCTCTCTGCATCAGGGATCTCTATCGATCCATCCTCATTTCTTCTAAGAGATTTCAGCGTCTGCAAAGCCCATTTTTGCTGTGTCGGAATTCCTTTTTCACTTGTTTCGAAAGAAATTGTGTTCTCACCAATCTGTATCTCCCCACTGTTATGCATCTCCATAATCGTAGATAGAAACCCGTTATGGTCAATTTCCTGAAAGGGATTCTTGATTACAGCATTGAGAAGGTAACCCGGTACATCGTAGAGTCTGTAGCCTATTTCAGACTTCACCTGTGGTTCGATCCCGAAAAGTATGAATGTGAAGAAGATCACGAAGAAAGGAACTGCTATTTGGAAGCCAATCAAACCAGAAAGAAAGGCTTGCTGGAACATAGCGGATTCATGTTCCTTACGCAATGCACTTTTACTTATAGTTGTATTGACCGCATTTGGCATCGTATTAGCAATGCTCTTCGGAAATGAGATCTTGATTTCGCCAGAAGCATTTGAAAGAACCGACTTCATTTGCAGTTTGACAAGGTTTCCTTCAATTTCAAAACTCGCTTCCTTAAATGGTCTAACAGAAATATCATCCTCTGTAAGTCTCGAAATTATCGTTTCTGGAAGCTCCATAGCGAGAGAAATATCCCTTGTCATAGCGTCGGAATTCGGTTCCCAGAATCTATAGCTTAACACAGCTATATCCGAACCCACCTCAACGACTCCCGAAATAACGTATTCGGTATTCATGACAAACTCACTCACTTCCTGTTCAAGGAAGATCCTGGCGTCAAAACCTCCCGGAGAAGAGGAGATCTCTTTCACAAATCCAGCATCATTAGGAATTTCAACCGAATAAGACTTCAGAACCGAAGGGTAAGATAAGTGTAGTTTTTTGGATGCCGTGCGATTATTACGGGAAAGTATGTAAACAGAAAGCTCTTCAACATGAAGATCACCTTGTTCGTCGAGCTTTGCATTTATCTCGACTGAATCTATCTTGTAAGGGGCAGATTCTCTCCAGAATCCGTTACCCAGGGCAATGAATATGAAGAAGCCGCTTACTATCATGAATATTATAAAGAAGTACTTTCTTTCGAATTTCCTTTTCATTTCATCTCACCCTTTGTATTATACTCTGCTTATGAAAACAACCTGAAAAACGGAGGAAGAGATGCTGACAAATAAACGGCTCTTCGTTTCGGATATGGACGGAACATTCTACCTTGGCGACGGACTTCTTAAGGGCAGTCTTGAATTCGCCAATGCGGTTCATCGTCTCGGTTCCAAACTCGTGTTTCTAACAAATAATTCATCACGCACACCTGAAGAATATATCAGAAAACTTACCAAAATGGGAGTTGATAGGACTCTTTTCGAAGTCTATACCTCCGGCGAAGCTACCATAAGCTTCTTGAAGCGAGATTTTCCAAATAAGAGAGTATTTTTGCTCTCGACGCCGTCGGTAAGGGAAATGTTCAGAAGAAGTGGAGTGAACTTAGACGATAATTCCCCGGAATTATTAGTTCTTGCATACGATACGACAATAAACTATGAGAGGATCCGGAAAGCTGCTCTCTTCATAAGGCAAGGCATTCCTTTCATAGCGACTCACCCAGACGTCAACTGTCCCACGGAGGATGGACCGGTACCTGATGTTGGAAGTTTCTTGAGTCTTTTCGAAGCTTCCACGGGTCGTCGGCCCGATAACATTATAGGCAAGCCAGATCCGACTATACTGAAAATGGTGATGGATGACTTTGGCTACGGTCCGGAGGAAACAGTGATGATAGGAGATAGAATTTACACGGACATCGAGTGCGGTCTTAGAGCCGGCGTAGACACATATCTCGTTTTGTCTGGAGAAACAACAGCGGACATGGTACCTGATTCACATAGTTACGAAGTTGTCAATAACATTGGAGCGATCATAGAGATAATTGAAAGAGGCAATACTGTATAATAGCCATACGTTGGAGGTGGTTGAATGGTCATTCTTTTCATTGTAATTGGAATCATCGTTGTCTTGGCTCTTTGGCTCATCGGGGTTTACAACAATTTAGTTACCCTGAAGAAGAGAGTAGAGAATGCTTGGTCGCAGATCGATGTTCAGCTCAAGAGAAGACATGATCTGATTCCGAACCTTGTCAACTCAGTGAAGGGCTACATGAAATTCGAGCAGGAAACCCTGGACAAAGTAATTCAAGCAAGAGCAAAGGCCGTGTCCGCTCAAGGAGTTGGAGATAGGATCAAGGCCGAGCAGGAACTCGGCGGTGTGCTTGGTAGACTTCTTGCCATAGCCGAAAACTACCCTGATCTTAAGGCGAATGCTAATGTCTCACAACTGATGGAAGAACTAACTGCTACGGAGAACAAAATCTCTTACGCAAGGCAGTTCTTCAATGATTCTGCTACAAAGTTCAATACAAAAATCGAGATCTTCCCTAACAATCTCATCGTAGGCTTCTTTGGAGGAAAGTTTGAGCAGTTCCCGTTATTTGAAGTTACTGAAGCCGAACGAGAAACACCCAACGTAGATATTAACTTCTGAGAGTTATGTCTTTCACCGTAGATTTCTACGAAGAAAGCAGGAAAAATGTCAGGAAGACCATCGTCCTTGTGATGGTCTTCCTTGCTATGATGATTGCCTTCGGTTTGATCATCGATCTGATATTTGGGATATTGCCTGTCTTCACTTTTGTTTTTCTTGCCATTGCTCTCGTGCAGACTTTGATCTCCCTCTCTTCTGGAAAGGATATTGTTCTTAAATCGGTGAAGGCTCGTGAAGCAAGAACAGACGATCCCGAAGAGCGGCAGTTAAGAAATATTGTTGACGAACTTTCCCTGGCGGCGGGAATGGCAAAGCCACCCGAAATCTACGTGATAGACGACGACTCAGTGATCAACGCTTTTGCCACTGGTAGGAAGCAGGAAAACTCGGTAGTGTGTGTGACTACAGGTCTCTTGAAGAGTCTTGATCGTGAGGAGACTTCCGGTGTAATTGGCCATGAGTTGAGTCACATAGTAAATAGAGATATTTTACTCATGACTCTAATTTCCGCGCTTCTTGGCGCAGTGGTTATAGTTCAATCGCTAGCCTTTCGGGCTTTGATTGCTCATCTTAGATTTGGAGCGATCAGTGCTACGTCAAGGACAAAACGTTCCTCAAAGAAAAATGACAATTCGGCGCTTGCGATAATCGCCTTTCTTGCCGCGGTCGCAGGATTAGGAGCGTTATTCTCGTTCATAGGAAGGCTTTCTCTCCTCGCGGTATCTAGAACGAGGGAGTACTTTGCAGATGCGCGGGCCGTTGAGCTGACCAGAAATCCCTTGGGACTTTCCAGAGCTTTGAGAAAGATCGTTACCAATTCTGCGAAGCTTCAAACCGCCAATGTAGCAACAGCTCATCTGTTTATCTCCGATCCTTTGAAGAGAAGGATAAACAACAAGAGTTCCTTTTTTGCGTCTTTGTGGAGTACACATCCGCCTATCGCAATGAGAATTTCAATCCTTGAAAACAGATCTTTGAAAGAGATAGAGGATGAACTCTCCGACTACATCTGACCGTACATGACTCTCCAATGAATTCACTCAAGCGATGAGTTAGAGGAAACGAACCTGTAACTTGACAATAGGAAGTGGTACTGGTAGTATAGGAAT
>ENA-UPTA01000171-UPTA01000171.1-activated-sludge-metagenome-genome-assembly--contig:-NODE-171-length-71902-cov-12.929225_pt1 | contig 71902 bp, 55 predicted proteins | sample MGYA00238184_ERZ773361 | MGnify/ENA primary metagenome ERZ773361 (study PRJEB29100, sample SAMN05720205) | activated sludge metagenome | isolation source: anaerobic digester from wastewater...
TATTACAAATTTAATTAAAAACTTAACGAAATTTAAACAAAAAATAAGTAGGAGTCTTTTATGGAAAAGATTAAATCAAAAATAGTATTCATTTCCGGAGCCGGCAGCGGGATCGGTAAAGCCTGTGCTGAAAAGTTCGCTGAAAACGGTGCTAAGCTGATCCTCTGTTCGAGGAACATAGATAAACTGATCAAAGTCGCAGGAGAGATTAATAAGAAATACGATACTGATATACTGACATATCAGCTTGATGTCAGAGACAGACAGAAAGTAAAAACGGTTATTGATGAACTTCCCAAAAGCTGGCGTAAGATAGACATTCTTGTAAATAATGCGGGTGGAGCATTGGGCATGGATAAATTTCAGGCCGGAAGTATTGACGACTGGGACGAAATGATAGATTCGAATGTTAAGGGATTGTTATATCTTTCAAGGAATATTGTGCCTTTGATGATAGAGAATAATAAGGGTCATGTGATAAATATGGGTTCAATTGCAGGTACTGCGGCATATCCCAATGGGGCGGTTTACTGCGGGGTTAAAGCAGCGGTGAAGCTGATAAGCGATGGACTCAGGATGGATACGGTCGATACTCCGATCAGAGTAACTAATATCCAGCCGGGCATGGTAGAAACTAATTTCAGCGTTGTGAGGTTTCACGGTGATAAGGAGAGGGCAAATAAGGTATATCAGGGATTAAAGGCTCTAAGAGCAGAAGATATCGCGGACATCGTTTATTTTTCTGCAAGCCTGCCTGTGCATGTTCAGATCTGCGAGGTGACCGTAACACCGGCATCTCAGGCATCAGCTACGGTAGTTCACAGGCAATAAATTTTATTCCTCTGAATCTTCCTGTTTTTTTTCGGTATTCCTATTCTTCTCAGGGATAAGCGAAGACCTGTTTATTAATAGAAGCGCACCGAGTGAGAGAAGCAGGAGAGGCAGAAGAACATCGTCTATCATAACTTCGATGTCTATGAAGAACTGAAGTGCCGCCCAGATCACGAAGAACATTCCGGATACGAAAGAACCTCTGGTAAATCCGCCGGAAGCCAGTATCGAAGCGCCTATGAATAAAAGGATCGCTGTCCAGATGTAATCGAACCTGAAGATATCCAAAACCGATAAAAACCATGCGAGACCGATAAGTATGAGTATCCCGGGAAAAATGAATTTTCTGAAAGTTCTCATGATCCGTTCCTTGATTTTATTTAAAGATCAGTTATTTGCATACTTTCTACAGCTCTGTGAACTATCTGCATATAGTCAAGCTTAGCTTCCTCTTTTTCCAAGTTGATTATTTTTGATCTTGTGTTCGGATTCGGCGGAAGGAAAAGCGTGCAGCAGTCGTCATACGGCAGCGTGGAAATATCGAAAGTGCCTATCCTGCGGGCTATCTCTATCGTTTCCTCTTTATCAAAGCATATCAGCGGCCTTATTACAGGGAGTTCCGCTATAGAATTTATCGCATGAAGGTTTTCCAGAGTCTGGCTCGAAACCTGTCCCAGATTTTCTCCGGTCACCAGCGCTTTGAACTCGTATTTTCTCGCTATTTCATTGACAATTCTCATCATCATACGCCTGCCGAGCACGACGAAATACTGCGGATCAGTATGTTTTTTGAACATCAGCTGAGTTTCTGTGAAATCTACCGTAAAGATCCTAATGTGCGTCTGATAATTCAATAGCTTTCTGGCAAGTTCGAACACTTTATCTTTGGCTTTTTGGGAAGTATGAGGCGGCGAGTGAAAATATATGCAGTTGAGGTAGCATCCGCGCTTCTGGGCAAGATAGCCTGCGACCGGCGAATCGATCCCTCCCGAAAGCAGAAGTCCTGCTTTTCCGGAACTTCCGACAGGCAGACCGCGAAGACAGTTATATTTTTTTGAATAAACTATCGAAAATTCCTGAAGTATCTCGACATATATCGTCATGTCAGGTCCGACGAGCTTTACCTTCAATTCAGGAAAAGCATCGAGAACATCGCCTCCGAGCTCGCTGGCGAATTCAAGCGAGTTCATTTCGACATTTTTAAAAGGTCTTTTAACATCGATCTTGAATGTCTTAATGTTTTCAGTTCGGGTGATAATTCCCGCCTGCCTGATGCATTCTTCAGAAATGTTTTTATAATCCAAACCGGCAACCGTTCCCGGGCTTACGCTTGAAATCCCGAATACCCGCGTGCTGAGTTTATGTGCGATCGCATCTTTTTCCACATCATCTTCAACTTCAGCTTCGAGCAGAAATCTTCCAAAAAGCTTTAATTTCTTTACTTTATGTTCCCTTAAAACCGAATTGCAGTTCTTAATAACAAGATCTTCGAAAAATCTTTTATTTTTATGCTTCAGCATCAGTTCGCCGTATTTTAAAAGGTAAATGACTTTCATTATGCCTGCTTTCTGTCTTTAATATACAATATAATACTGAAAATGAGGATCGCACAGTTAAATAAAATAATAAAAGCTGCGAAAAATCTGCCGTAAACCGTAAAGACCGTCTTAGAATTATTAATTGGGAATTCAACGACTTTATACAAACTTCCTGCGTGATCGAAAAGGATCTTCTGTTCTCCCGAAGGAAGAAAAACCGAGTTTTCAGCTTTGTTTGCCAGTCTGACAATGCTTCTTCTGTTCTCGATCGCCCTGAATACATTGAATCTGCTGTGCTGGTAGATCTGCTTAGAGCCTTCATACCAGGCGTCATTCGATACATTGACTATGAACTCTGAGCCGTTTCTAACGATCATAGCGTTATAATACGGAAAAAGCCCTTCGTAGCATATGTTGGAATTGAATTTATGTCCGTTAGTCATTTTGAAAGGTTCATAATTCGTTCCTTTATCAAAATTCGCCTGACCTAAAGATATTTCTTCTAAAAATGTCAGATACTGCGACAGAGGGAACCTTTCGCCGAAAGGTACCAGTTTTCTCTTATCGTATCTTCTGATATTATTATTCTGATCAAAAAAGAAAACGCTGTTGTATTTGTCGAAAGAATCGGTTTCGGGGAAATAATCGTATCCGAGAGAGCCTATGCAGAGATCGACCTGCTTATCTGCGCTATAAATTACAAGATCGCGCACGGATCCGGGATTATTCTCTAAATATTTGGGAAAATTGCTTTCTCCCCAGATTATCAGGTCGGGGTTTTCGTTCAATGACTGGTCGCTTAGCTTGAACTGACCGCTGACGATCCGTTCGAAATTCTCCGATTTCCATTTCTCTTCGATCTCAAGCGAGGGATGTATCATTGCAGCTTTAATCTTAGGGGCAGAAACTTCAAGTTCTTTAATCTTCTCCGATCTTATCTGGCCGAAAAGCACAAGAACCACCATAATAAGAAGCGCGGCCTGTATTTTTACTGACGATTTGAAATAATCTTTCTCTGAAAATGCCTTCAATCCAAGATACTGAAGGACAGAAATAAAGATCATCACTATAGAAACTGAGATAACGCCAAAAAATTCCGCGAACTGGATAAAATTCGTTTTTCCCGTAAAAAGATGGGCGAGATAAGTCCACGGGAACGCGAATTCCTCCCACAGCATAAGATGCTCTATTCCTCCCCACAATAGGGGGATAGTCCAGACAGCTTTCTCTTTGAATATTTTAAATGAAGCTTTATACAGCAGCCCAAAAATAGCGTAGAAAGTCGCGTTCACAATAAAAAGGCCGAATCCCGAAACCACTTTAATCCAATTAGCATCAGCTCCCGCATTGTAAAATATCCAGTAGCAGGAAGCAACGGACATGGCCAGCCCGAAAAAGAATCCTGACATAGCGGCACGTTCCGGTTTTAAATACAGAGCGTGAATTAATGGCAGAAGCAAAAGCAGAACGGCGTAGGTACTTTCGAACGGCGGAAAGCATAGTCCGAGGATCAGTCCGGAGATGATCACGGAGATTAATATCTGCTTGTAATTTACCATTAATTTATTTATCCAGCACCCTGTTGCTTCTTTTAACCGCGCAGAATTCGCCGCACATCGAGCACACATCTTCGTCAATGGGTTGTGCTGATTCACGGTACCTTTTCGCTTTTTCGGGATCAATTGATAATTCAATCTGCTTTTTCCAGTCAAGATCATGACGGGCTTTGCTCATCTTGTTATCCCAGTCCATAGCTCCGGGAAGTCCGTTGGCAATATCTGCCGCATGCGCCGCTATCCTTGCTGCGATTATCCCTTCCTTCATATCGTCAAGATTAGGTAATCTTAAATGTTCTGCAGGCGTTACATAACATAAGAAGTTCGCGCCGTTGGCAGCGGCCAGCGTGCCGCCGATAGCTGAAGTGATATGATCATAACCGGGCGCGATGTCAGTCACAAGAGGGCCGAGAACATAGAAAGGCGCTCCATGGCAGAGTTTTTTCTGAAGCTGCATATTCGCGGCTATTTCATTCAAAGGAACATGGCCGGGGCCTTCGATCATTACCTGAACTTTTCTTTTCCATGCCTGTTTAGTAAGTTCTCCGAGCATGATGAGCTCCTGGATCTGAGGAGCATCAGTGCTGTCTTTTAAACATCCCGGTCTGAGACCGTCGCCGAGGCTTAAAGTCACATCAGATTCTTCGCAAAGATCGAGAAGTCTTTCGAAATGTTCGTAGAAAGGATTTTCGGCATTATTTTCTTCCATCCATTCCATTAATATTGATCCGCCGCGGGATACGACATGGGTGAGCCTGCGGTTGGTTTTTACGCGCTTGACAACTTCCTTCGTCAGTCCTGCATGGATAGTCAGAAAATCTATACCGTCGTCGATATGTCTTTTAGTGATCTCGAACCATTCGTCAACAGTAATATCTTTTATCGGCTTGTCTATATACTGCCTGACGGCATCATAGATCGGAACCGTTCCGAGCATAACCGGTGATGTTTCAACGAGCTTTTTTCTAAAAGCCTGAGTATCTCCGAATGTGCTCAAGTCCATGATCGCGTCGGTTTTGTATTCTAGGGCTTTATGTACCTTTTTCATTTCCATGTCGAGATTAAAGCAATCCTTTGATACTCCCAGATTTACATTCACTTTCGTTTTCAGACCTTTGCCGATACCGATGCCTTTGAGATTCTTATGATTTTTATTGGCAGGTATAACGATCTTGCCTTCGGACATGAATTTCAGCAGGTCGCTTTCAGATATCTTTTCCGAAGATAGCACATCCTTCATCTGATCTGTTATGATACCCTTACAGGCTGCGTCCATCTGTGTAGTGTAATTCATTTTCTATTCCGTAATTTTATTATATTTATCGATTACTTTATTTAATGCAGAAATTTTCGCCTTTATGTCATTTGCTTCGGTGATATCGGTGATTATAGCTATAGATGAAGTTCCTGTTCTCAAAACCTGGTCCAGATTATGTTCTTTGATCCCCCCGATAGCTACGAACGGGATCTTAATATTCTCAGCAGCATATTTCAGATAATTCAAGCCGACCGGTTCAGCGGCATCTTTTTTCGTACCTGTTTTAAAAACAGGACCTATTCCGATATAATCCGCGCCGTCCGATACTGCTTTTTCTCCCTGTTCAGGGGTTTCTGTCGAAACGCCTATCATCAGATCGGAGCTGAGCTGTCTTATGTCCGATACTAACAGATCGGTCTGCCCGCAGTGAATTCCGTCAGCATCAGAAAGCAAAGCGATATCAAGATAATCATTCACTATGAAAAATGCGCCTGCGTCAAGGGTCATTTTTCTGATCTCGCGGCACTCCTCAAGCATAACTTTTCTGGATTTTCTTTCTTCCTTTTCACGGTATTGTATCACTTTTATTCCGGCGGAGATCATTTCTTTAGCCACGAATAAATTCGATCTTCCTTTGGAAAATTCTTCAGCCGTTATACAGTAAATCCCTGTCGGCAAATTTTTAATGAGCTTAGAAAGAGCCTGTTTTTCAAGTTCATAGACCGAAAATCTGATTGATTCAATTAATTTGGATTTATCATTTTTGCCAGTAAGTTTAAGATTTTCTTCAACGCTTCTCAGCGCTTCTTCTATCCTTTTGAAATTCGCAGAAACAAACTCTTTTCGGGACGATCTTCTGTCAATATCTGACGATTGCGACAAAATAAGCCCGTTATCATTCAAAGATTCGCGGCTGGATATCATAAGACCGTCGAATTCTTTCAGAGCTTCTCGGACAAGATGCCTCAAGTTTCTCAGTTTCTCGTCCAATTGATTATCAGGCGAAGCGAACCTGAAAAAGTCCTCCAAAGTTCTCAATCCTTCAGAAATCCTGTTGACATTAGCGTCTATTATCCTGTAAACATTGTTCATTATTGACCTTTATAAATTATCGGATCTCTACTTTTATTCTTTTCCAGAAAGTTTCAGCGTCAAGATTGCTCATTGCATCTATAAGCCTGATACGGAATGTTCCTGTACCGCCATTTTCTCCAACCGTTTTTTCGTAAGCGATCTCTCCGCATATACCCATGGCCGCGACTGATGCCGCAACGGCATCTAATGTGTTTTCTGTATTCGCGCCACAATATGCCGCAATAAGAGCATTAAGCATGCATCCGGTTCCTGTAATGCGCGACATCATGGGATGACCGTTGCGAATTATATAAGCCTTATCGGAATCAGCAACAATGTCTATTGCTCCGGTAACGGCGATGACTGCGTTTTTCTGCCGGCTGATTTCTTTTACGAATCTGACAGCTTCATTGAGGTTCGCTTCCGTAACAGCATCGCTCACATCCGCGTCAACTCCTCTCGTTGTACCGGTTCCTTTTGATATGGTCTTGATCTCAGAAATGTTACCGCGGATGACAGTAAAATTAATCTCATTCATGAGTCTTAACGCTGTATCTGTTCTGAGTGCAGATGCTCCCGCACCGACCGGATCAAGGATCACCGGGTGTCCGAGCCTTACAGCTTCTTTTCCGGCTGCGAACATCGAATTTATAGTTCTTTCGTTAAGCGTGCCGATATTAAGAGCCAGCGCATTGCAAATAGCGGTTATTTCTTTAACTTCACCGATATCGTCTGCCATAATAGGCGCGGCTCCCGCTGCAAGAAGAATATTGGCGCAGTCGTTTACAGTCACATAATTTGTAACACAGTGCACAAGCGGGTGTTTCTTACTGACATTGTTAAAAATGTTCTCGAACATAATCTTTCTACTCCTTCGTTAATGGTTTATATTGATCACGAAGGACCGGCTGTCATGTATGCTGTAATTTTTGAAATATTGTTCATGCCTCTTTCCTCCGTCGGTATTATCCGCATCAGGTTCCAAGGGTCGGGATATTCCCTCTCAGCCGTAAAGGCACCCCCAGGGCCGAAGTCAAATATAAGAAAGATTTGCAGAAAAGAGTAATGATTTTTTAACATATTAATAACGAAAGTTTATTCTTTTATTCTTTACTTTAGACTTAAAATAAGTTAAAATACGATGTGAAATTTATTATTGGAAAGTTGTATCAATGAACAGAAGGAAAAAGACTTTTAAAAAAGTATTATACGATACCGGTATTTTTTTAGCGGATTCAGTTAAGCATAATTTCGTCACGAAGCTGATAATTTTCATATTATGCACTGTGTTATGGTTCTATATAAATCTTCAGAAGGATTTTGAAAATATTATAAATATTCCGATAACAGTATCAAATATTCAGAAAGGAAAAACGCTGCTCAATCCTATCCCCGCCACAGCAAGGGTGAAGATAAAATCAAAGGGGAAAGCTATTTTAATGTCAGATTTCAATAACGAAATATTTTTAGAGATCGACGCTACAGGTTTTTCCGATTCGGTAAATGTCAGGCTCAATACTGATCAGTTCGTCAAAACGGTCGACAGGGACATCGATCCGGTGAGTATATACCAGCCGCTTGAAGTAATCCTTCAGTTCGACAGATCATTAACAAAAAAAGTACCAGTAAAAGTGAATTCCGAAATCAGCCTTGCTCCAGGTTATATAAATTCCGGCGGTTTTATAACCGAACCTGATTCGGTCACAATTTCCGGACCGGAATCCAAGGTAAAAAAGATCGAAAGAATAGAATCAGAAAAAGACATAAAGAACGATCTTATAAAAGATTATTCAACAAAGATCAGACTGATACTTCCCGAGAGCGAAGTTATCAGATATTCCAGTACTAATGTATCTGTATTTCAGAAAATATCCAGAAAAGGGATCTCCGTATTCAAGACACCCGTCAGAATACTCAACAAGCCCGAAAAGATAAATCTTATAATCGATCCGGTAGCTGTTGATATAAGCGTGACCGGTCCGGTTGACGAATTGCAGAAGATCACTCCGGAAAGTTTCGGTGCGACAGTTGATTATAACGAACTGGATAAGACTGATTTTCAAATTCCGTTAAAGATCGAAACGAAGCTTGATCTTGAATGGAGTTCAAGTGCTGATAAAATAAAAGCTATAAGCTATTGATAACCGTCCAATGGAGGAAATATGAAAAAAGGTTTATTAATTCTGCTGTTCTCAGCTTTATTATTCTTTGTATTTGCTGAAAAAGCCACTCTGATCAAAGTTGAGGGAATGATAGACAACGGTGTTTCATTCTATATCGAAAGAGGAATCGAAACCGCTGTCGATAACAATTCCGACATGATCATTTTCGAAATAAACACGATGGGTGGCAGGGTTGATTCAGCAGCGAAGATAAAAGACGCCATTTTGAATTCTCCGATCCAAACTATAGCTTACGTTAATAAAAGAGCTATAAGTGCCGGTGCGCTGATCGCTTTGAGCTGCAAAAAGATCATAATGGCGGACGGCAGCTCTATGGGAGCAGCTACAGTTGTCGATCAGGAAGGGGAAAAACAGTCGGAGAAAGCCCAGTCATACTTCAGATCGGAAATAGCTTCAACCGCAGAAATTAACGGCAGGAACAAGGACATAGCCAGAGCCATGGTGGACGAAGATTTTTTCGTCCCCGGTCTTAACGAGAAAGGTAAGCTCGTCACGCTTACTTCAAACGAAGCTCTTCAGTATAATATGTGCGACACGGTAGTTCATACCGACGAACAGCTGTATTCTTATTTAGGTATATCATCATCTGATGTTTCCGGAATTACGATAAGCGCGGCCGAAAGGGTCGTCAGATTTTTAACTAATCCTATAATAGCATCCCTTCTTATGACCCTTGCCTTTCTCGGTCTTATTTTCGAGATCAAGACGGCAGGCTGGGGGGTCGGAGGAACGGTCGGGATCATCGCACTCGTTTTATTTTTTGGGTCTCATTATATAATCGATATGGCTGATTACATTGAACTTATAGTATTTCTGACGGGCCTGGTACTGCTCGGTATAGAGCTTGTCATCATTCCGGGATTTGGTGTAACGGGTATTCTCGGCATTCTTGCAATTCTTGCATCTTTCTTTATGACACTGATCGGCGATAATCCTACAGGGAACGATCTTATGAACGCAGGTGCCGCCATTAGCAGTTCGTTCATAATGTCGCTGATCGGAATATTCTTTATGGTGAAATATCTTCCGGGATCGAAGTTCCTTGATTTTATAATCATACGGAATCAAAGTGAAAAAGCCGCCGGAGTAAGTGATACTAAATTCTATAAAGATTTAGTCGGAAAAACAGGAAAAGTTACTGCGGATCTTAAGCTCACCGGAAAGATAGAGATCGAAGGCGAAGTTTATCAGGCAATATCAAAAACTGATATGATACCTGCTGGAGATACAGTAAGAGTAGAGAAAGTGGAGGGCAACAAGATTATAGTAGTTAAAAACGATAAATAAAGTTTAATTAAAATAAGGAGTATAAAATGCCTACAGCCGCACTAATAATCATTATCGGGATCGTAGCTCTAATTCTGTTCTCGATATTCATTTCGTTCGTACCTATTCCGTTATGGATCAACGCGCTTTTCGCAGGAGTTCACGTATCGCTCGGTTCCCTTGTCGGAATGAGGCTGAGAAAAGTTCCGCCTTTCGTAATAGTCAATGCGCTGATAACAGCCACTAAAGCAGGAATCCCTCTGACAACGAACGATCTTGAGACTCATTACCTATCGGGAGGAAATGTTTTGAGGGTAGTGACTGCTCTTATCGCTGCTGACAAGGCGGGCATAGAACTGAATTTTACTATGGCCTGCGGAATTGACCTTGCCGGAAGAAACATCCTTGAGGCTATTCAGACTTCCGTAAATCCAAGAGTGATCGACGCTCCAACAACGGGTAAGATCGGAGCCGTAGCGAAAGACGGTATTCAGCTATGGGCAAAAGCAAGGGTAACTGTAAGAACGAATATTAAAACTCTCGTCGGAGGTGCGACAGAAGAGACCATAATCGCAAGGGTCGGCGAGGGTATCGTATCTGCTATAGGTTCATCTGCGACTTACAAAGTCGTTCTTGAAAATCCTGATTTTATATCTAAAAAAGTGCTTGAAAAAGGACTTGATTCAGGTACCGCTTTCGAAATTCTTTCAATTGATATCGCCGATGTGGATGTCGGAAAGAACGTAGGCGCTGAACTTCAGGCCGATCAGGCGTCATCAGACCTTAAAGTAGCTCAGGCAAAAGCCGAAACAAGAAGGGCAATGGCCGTTGCCGAAGAGCAGGAAATGAAGGCAAGAGTTGTAGAGATGAGATCAAAAGTTGTCGAAGCTGAAGCAGAAGTTCCAAAAGCTATGGCTCAGGCTTTTAGAGATGGAAATCTGGGGATCATGGATTATTACAAAATGAAAAATATCCAGGCAGATACTTCAATGAGAGAAAATATTACAGGACCTGGAGAGAATAATTAAAATATGATTTAGAACGGGCAGATAAATCTGCCCGTTCGTTTGATTTTTTAAAAGGGAGGATATTTATATGGAAAATATAGTAATTTTTATAATTATAATAATAATTTCTTCGATAATTTCGAAGAATAAGAAAAAGCAGGCCTCCCAGCAGCAGCCACAAGTATTCAAAGATCAGAATAAAAGAATGCCTACAAATGAAACATCTCCACAGCTCGGAGAATTACTAAGGCAACTTAAAGGTCTTAATACCAATACTGCCGGATCGAAAACATTTTCTGATATGAAGAACCGCGCAGAACAGGTTAAACCTGCCGGAGATGATGAATATTCAAAAAAAGAAAATTATGAAGAAGTGCATTCTTATGAGGAACCGGAAAAAGAAACTTATTCATATGAAACAGAAGATAGAAGTTACGACAAAGAAGATAAAAGCTATGATGTTTCCGGTAAGACATACGATACGGCCGCAAGTTCTTACGATAATGTTAGCGGATTTGTAAAGAATCTGGACAACAACAGCGCTTATATGAATTCCGTTAGAAGAGAACAGCTACCAAATGTTGCTCCTATAAATAAGCATCATACTAAGGTCAGCCTTTTAGATTCAAAAATCAAACTAAGAAGCGCGATTATTACTTCAGAAATATTGAAAAGGAAATATACTTAAGAATTTCACCCGTACCGGCAGGTAAAGAAGGTAACGACTTTTCTTTTATACGAATATCGGAACTCGTTCTAGAATCTGGTGATCCGTCCGTTGATGATTTTTGAGGCTTTGAAATAGAGCTCAGGACGCTTGAATTCTTTTTTTGAACAGTCAATATATGAGACTTCGATCTCTGCGGGATCATTAAAGACATCAATCATTAGAAATCCGGGAGAACTCCAGAGCCTTTCTCTTGTTATTGAACCGGTATTTACTGCGAGCGGTCCCGAGTCACCATTCTCGGAAAAAATATTAAAAACATGAGTAGTGGATGAAAGAACAAGATCTGCTTTTTCATCGACTATTTTTTTTTGTTCAGAATCCAGCTTATCCAGCCAGTAACCTAGCCGAGAATGAGCTCCGATGGTTATGATGTCGTTATCTTTCTTATCTATTTTTTTAAGAATTTCTACCATATATTCTTTAGAACTTTCTTTAAACGCGATAGAATCAATATTAGGCTGATCGGGATAATGCAGCGAAATGAAATGAACATTAAATCCTTTTTCACTGATTACAGCGTGATATTCAACTCCGTTCTTAGCGAATTTAACATTATCTCTGCTTTTTAAATCGGTCAGGCTGAATAGTTCTTTCCCAGATCCCCAGTCAGCCTGATTTTTGCCGTAATTCCCGTTTTCATTATCTGCGATAGTCGGATAAAAATTACTGTTCCACCATTTATTATTTTTAAGAAAATCAATAAAACTATTCTTCGTCTTAGCCTGAACATGATCACCTGTTCCGATCACAAACCTGCAGTTGTTTGATTCTATCCATTCTGCCATTCTATTAAATTCTATTTGCTCAGTTCCTTCTCCATGATTATCAGAAAATACAGCAAATGAAAAAACAGGTTCTTTAGAATAACAGCTCAGAGTAGTGAGGATAATTATTAAGTAATAAATTTTTGACATTGGTTTTTCCCGTAAGTTTAGCTAAATTTAACACTTTAAACAGTAAAATTCAAATAAGGTTTAAAAATGGATAAAAATAAGTTCGTAGAAAACATAAAAATTCTAAGAGAAGAATATAAGAAATGGAATGCGCCTATAGTCACTTTGATATCAGTTCAGACAAAAGACCCCTACAAAGTTCTAATCAGCACATTATTATCTCTACGTACAAAAGATGATGTGACAGCCAAAGCATCATACAGGCTGTTCGAGAAAGCTGATACTCCCGAAAGGATGATAAAACTTTCAGAGGATGAAATTCAGAAACTGATATTTCCGGTCGGATTTTATAAAACCAAGGCTAAAACTATAATCGAAACATCTCAAATTCTAATTGATAAATACGATTCAAAAGTGCCTGATTCATTAGATGTACTTTTAGATTTCAAGGGAGTCGGGAGAAAGACCGCAAATCTTGTCCTCTCACTCGGATACGGGCAGGATACGATCTGTGTTGACACGCATGTTCACAGAATATCGAACCGCTGGGGTGCAGTATCAACAAAAACACCAGAAGAAACTGAATTCGCGCTGATGGAAAAGATACCGAAAAAGTACTGGAGCGAAATAAACGATCTCATGGTCGCTTTCGGGCAGACCATCTGCAGACCGATCGGGCCAAAGTGCGGTGAATGCAAAGTCAAAGATTGTCCGGCAAGGAAAAAGTAAATAATATTGACTATTTTACAGTTTGGGGTTAAATTTAAAACCTGTTTTGTATGTAAAAAATTAAAATAGAAGGAGCAACAAAATGGCAGAAAAGAAAAAAAGCGACCTCGAAAAACTCGGAGAAAAGCTTCTGTTCAAGAAAAAGAATGCTTGGGAAGATATTCCGAAAAAAGAATTTGACGAGATCATGACGTTGTCGGAAGATTATAAAAGCTTTCTGAACAACAGCAAGACCGAAAGAGAAGCTATGGTTACAGTTGAAAAACTTTCGAAGAAATTCGGTTTCGTTGATATAAAGAAAGCTAAAAAGACCGACAGAAAACTTTTCATAAACTATGACGGAGTTTGCGGTGCAATGCTTGTTATTAAAGATCCAAAATCACTGAAAGACGGACTTCTGATAAACGGCGCTCACATTGATGTTCCGAGGCTCGATCTTAAACAGATCCCGCTTTATGAATCTGAAGATATGGCTTACATGAAAACGCATTATTACGGCGGAATAAAAAAGTACCAGTGGGTAACCAGACCCTTAGCTCTTCACGGAGTGATAGTTACCGAGAACGGAAAAGCGATAAATGTCTCTATCGGCGAAAAGCCGGGTGATTTTGTATTCACCATCAATGACATTCTTCCTCACTTGGCTCAGGATCAGTATCAGAAAACACCTTCAAAAATAATCGAAGGCGAACAGCTGAATATTCTCGTAGGCTCGATACCTTATAAATTCAAAACCGGAAAAGACGCTATCAAACTTGCGATACTTGACTATCTGAACAAAGAATACGGTATCAAAGAGGAAGATTTTGTATCTGCTGAACTTCAGCTTGTGCCTCAGGGCGAAGCGAAAGATATTGGTTTTGACAGAAGCTTCGTCGGAGCTCACGGTCAGGATGACAGGATCTGCGCATATCTGGGTATGAAAGCGATAATCGACATGAAAGATAGCGAATTTAAGAAAAATATCATGATGGTCTTCTTTGACAAAGAAGAGATCGGTTCTGCAGGTAACGCAGGCGCTGATTCAAATATAGTCGAAAGAATGGTCAACGATGTTCTCCAGCTTTACGGACTGGGAGATTATAACACACTTATCAAAGCGCTTGAAAATTCAAAACTGTTATCATCAGATGTCAACGCGGGTATAGATCCCGAATGGAAAAGCGTGAACGAACCTATGAACGCTGCAAAAATGGGATACGGAGTGTGCGTAACAAAATTTACGGGATCAGGCGGAAAAAGCGGATCAAACGAAGCTCACGCCGAATTCGTGGCAGACCTCAGAAAAGCGCTTAACAAAGACAAAGTCCTGTGGCAATCTTCAGAACTCGGAAAAGTTGATCAGGGCGGAGGCGGAACTATAGCAAAATATCTCGCAAAATACGGAATGGATGTAGTTGACTGCGGAACGGCACTATTGTCAATGCACTCTCCTTTTGAAGTAGCTTCAAAAGCGGATATTTACCACACATACAAAGCTTACAAAGCTTTCTACAAATATCTATAAAATTTACAGGCTGAATAAAAAGGGCGTTCATTTACGCCCTTTTTTATGTTTATGAAAAAAGAGAATGTCAGAATAATATTATGCAGGATCTGGTCGCCGGGAAATGTAGGCTCCATTCTCCGCGCAATGAAGAATTTCGGATTCACCGATATCGTATCTGTAAATCAGATGAATTTCTCGGAAGAAGAAATTTTGACTATGTGCGCGGGTGCTAAAGATCACATTAAGTATCTCAGGTACAGCGATGATTTGAAAAAAGAGGTGAAAGATCTGAGCGTAGTTTATGCTTTCACTGCGAGAAAGCGGAGGTTTTATAAATCGGTCAGTCCTGAAGAGATGGTCGATGAAATATCAGAACTTCCGGAAAATACAAAGATAGGCATCATGTTCGGCAACGAGACTAACGGCCTGGTCAACGAAGAGACCGACTTTGCAGATAAGTTGGTAGTCATCCCGACGGAAAAAGAGTATTCCTCGCTCAATATCGCAAGCGCGGTCATGCTGGCGCTTTATGAAATTTCAAAGAGGCGGACATCAGATCAGGAACAGAAAGAAGACCTGATCGATGTTGCAGGGAAAGAAGAATTATTTTCAATAATCGAAAAAGTAATCCAGACAAAACTCATGGAAAAATCCGACAATAAAAATCAGATCAGGGAAAACGTCCGTCATATTTTCCGCAGGATGAAATTAAACAAAAAAGAAGCAGGTTTCGTTCGAAGCATTTTCGAAATAATCGACAGGAAAATAAAACTGTAAAATTTCTTGACAAACAAGGTCTCCGGAATTATATTTGGTATCCTGCAAAAATGCAGTACCGGGGGTATAGCTCAGTCGGTTAGAGCAGCAGACTCATAATCTGTTGGTCCGGGGTTCAAGTCCCTGTACCCCCACAACAAATTTGGCGCCATGCTGCGCCATTTTTTGTAATTCGGAGACAAAATGAGAGTAGTCGAAGTTCTAAATATTCTCGACAAAAAGATAATCCCGCAGGTTAAGTGGAAGAACGATCCATCCGGGCTGCTTATCGGTGACAAGAATGCAGAAGTAAAAGCTATTCTTACCGCGCTTAATCCGACTCTCGAAGTGGCCAAAGAAGCCAAAGCCAAAAAATGCAATCTGATAGTTTCGCATCATCCTTTGTTCAAAAAGCCTGTTAGTGAGCTTGTCGAAGGTGAATATTATTCAGATATGATCAGGTTTCTGATAAAGAATGAAATTTCACTTATTTCATGCCATACAAATTATGACTTGTTGAGTGACGGTGTCAGTTATCTGCTTGCCGAAGCTTTAGGTCTGAAGAATATAAAACCTCTTATCCCGATAAAAGCTGTAAAAGATATTGAAGTCAATGAGCTGTATAAGTTAGTTGTTTATTGTCCGGCAGGCTCTGAAGAAAAGATCAAATCAGCCGTTGATTATGCCGGTGGAGCTGTAATAGGTAATTACGATCATTGCTATTTCTCAGCTTCAGGCGAAGGTGATTTCCGGCCGGGAGAGGGTGCAGATCCTTTCATCGGGAAAAAGGGCAAGATCGAAAAGGTTAAAGAAATAAGAATAGAGACCGTAGCGAGCGCGTGGAATAAAGATAAAATCGTCAGCGCTATAAAATCCGTTCACCATTACGAAGAACCGGTTATAGATGTTTATCCGCTTGACAATAATTCAGACAGATTCGGACTGGGAGCGATCGGCGAACTAAAGAAAAAACTGAGTCTGAAAGAATTCTGTTATCTTGTTTCTGAAAAACTTGGGACTGACACTCTCAGAATAGCTGTAAAAGACAGTAAAGTCAAGATCGGTAAAGTAGCTGTATGCGGAGGAAGCGGAGCAACTTCATGGAAATTCGCTTATAAAGCGGGTGCGGATGTTTTCCTTACTTCCGAGTTCAGCCATCATTTATATCAGGAAGCATCATATTATATCAATGTGATCGATGCTACTCACCATTCAACAGAACAGTTCGCAAAAGAAGGATTATATAAATATTTAAGAAGATCGATCGGAAGAAACTTTCGGATAGAGACGTCAAAAACAGATACTGATGTCGTAAAAAGTCTGAAAGAGTTAAAATAGACAGGAGAGGAAATGCAGAACAAATCATTGGAAAAAATGCAGGAAAAAATAAAAAAGCTAATTGAACTGCAGAATATAGACAGCAAACTGACATCAATCGAGAAGTCAAAAGGAAATCTGCCATATATAGTTAATGAGCTGAAACAGGAGATCGAAAGCATAAATGCTGATGTTTCAGAACTTGAAAAAAACAAAGATGATCTCGAGAACGCTCTGAAAGAAGCAAAAACAACTATAGAGTCTTCAAGAATAATGCTCGAAAAATATAAAGTTCAGAGAAATATGGTAACGAACAATAAGGAATACGAAGCACTTATCAAAGAAATAGAATTCAGAGAAAGCCTTGTAATAGAAGAAGAGCTAAAAACGAGAGAACTCGCCGATAATATTCAGAAAAACAATTCAGAGCTTGAAGTCAAAGTTAAAATTTCATCTGAAAAATCTATGATGCTGAAAGAAAAACAAACCCAACTGGAAGAAAAACTGGCCGAAACGTACGAAGAACAGAAGTCTCTTGAAGAAAAAAGAAAGAATTTAGTTGCGAAAACCGATAAACATTTATATAATCTATATGTGAGAATATACGGCTCTAAGGGACAGATAGCTGTTGTTCCTGCGAACGAAGGTCATTGCGGCGGTTGTTTTACTGTGCTTCCGTCACAAAAGCTTTCAGAGCTGAAAAGAGCCGAAAGTATAGTACAGTGTGATGCGTGCAGCAGGATATTGTACTATGAAGTAAAAGATGCTGATTGAAATAAGTCGGTCGAATGGTCGCGTTCCGAATTATATCGGAATGAGGAAAGTCCGAACGCCATAGAGCGGGATGCCTGCTAACGGCAGGGGGCAGCGATGTCACGGAAAGTGCAACAGAAAGTAGACCGCTTCCGAAAGGTAGTAAGGGTGAAAAGGTGCGGTAAGAGCGCACCGCCGGATGCCGTAAGGCAGCCGGGCTAGGTAAACCCCATCCGGCGCAAGACCAAATAAATCTTCCGTTTCGGGCTGCTCGTCCGAGTGCGAAAGTACCGGAAGAAGGGTAGGTTGCGTTAGATAAATGACCATTATAACAGAATTCGGCTTACAGACCGGCTTAGTAATTTAAATAGAAAGGATAAATGAAGAAGACAGTTTTTTTATTATTTATGCTAACGTTCGCGGTACTTTTCTGCAAAGTTCCTTTCGGCACTCTCTATATCGAGATCGAAAAGATCAGATATGAGGGTGATGCAGAGCTTATTAAGAACGCCGAAGAAAATTCTGATATGCTCAGAAAATATAAATCCGTACAGAAGATATGGGTTAACGTTACTGAGAATTCATATCTTATGATAGAAGAACCCCAGAAAGGCAACGATCAGGTGACCAAGAACGGGAAACTTAAATATAAAGACAAACATTATACGCTTGATTACGATATGAAATTCGCATGGGACGGAACCGATATCGAATCCGAAAGGATATATGACAATTACACGACGGACGTTCCAAACTATATCTTTTTGAACGGAAAACTTGCTAAGAAAGTTAAAATAACTACGGGCGACGGCGAAAAGAGAATGGCTCACATATACGCTTACAGGATACTCGATCCGGCAGATGAGGATCAAACTAACTCATATATAAAAGAGATTGAAAGCAGCGATATGCCTCAGGAGGATAAAGACAGAGAAATACAGGCCGCTCAGGATGCTCTCGACAACAAGGCAGTAAAATATCTAGAATGGATCTGGGTGGATGACAACAAGAATGAACTTCAGATGTTCTTGAGAAAACACGAGATCGCCGGAACAGTTAAGATCGAGCAGAATGTTATTAAGCTTGTTGTCGACAAGGATTTTGACAACAGTATATTTGAAAAAACCTTAAAAGAGTTTAAAGTTAAGATCGTAAAAGGTTAAAAACGGTTAAAATGATTTTTTTAATTTTAAATATAAAACAGGCAAGAAGTGGAAAAAAAATGGGAATATCCGAATGAGTTAGATCCTCTATTAATTGAAAACCTGAAGGTCCAGACCGGACTGCCGGAAACTGTAATCAGACTTTTGGCGGCACGGAATTTAGTAACAAAAGAAGAAATAGAGCTGTTTTTAAATCCTGAAAAAGCAAGTTATTATGAACCTTTCCTGCTTAAAGACATGGATAAAGCGGTTTCAAGAATCACAGATGCAGTTGTTAACCGCGAAAAAATTGAAATATGGGGTGATTACGATGTGGACGGGATCACTTCAACGTCGATGCTCTATCTGTTCTTCCTTAAATGGCTGGGTCTGAAAGTTGAATATGTAATACCCAACAGAGAATCAGACGGTTACGGATTAAGCAAAGCAGGCATAAAAGATGCCTTTGAAAACGGCGTATCATTAATTATCACGGTCGACTGCGGGATCACATCAGTAAACGAGGTCGACTACGCTAACTCCGTCGGCGTGGATGTAATTATAACAGACCATCACGAGCCGGATAAAGAACTCCCGGCAGCTTATGCGATCATTGATCCCAAACGGTCTGATTGTACCTATCCTTATAAACATCTCGCAGGCGTAGGAGTGGCGTTCAAGCTCATTCAGGGAATTCTTATCAAGAATGAAATGTCTCCAAAGATAATATCCGAATTCATCGACATAGCGACAATAGGCACTGCAGCAGATATCGTTCCTCTGATCGGCGAGAATAGGAAAATAGTTGCAGAAGGTCTCAAGCATCTTGAAAATTGCAAGAACGTCGGTATTTCCGCCTTGCTGAAGAAGCTGAATTTTTATCAGAAAAAAATAAGAGTTAGCAATATTTTGTTCGGGATCGCTCCAAGGCTCAATGCTGTCGGAAGGATGGGTGATGCCAACAGGGCTGTCAAGCTTCTTCTCAGCAACGATCCTGCAGAAGCTTCAGGAATAGTAGAGGAGCTTGAAACAGAAAATAAAAGAAGAAGAGAATTCGATACAGACACTCTGGTCGAAGCTATCAGGATCATCGAAGATCAGGATCATTTCGATCCTGTAAAAGACAAGGCGATCGTCGTCGCCAACGAGAACTGGCATGTGGGTGTTATCGGTATTGTAGCTTCGAGACTTGTCGAGAAATATTACAGACCGAGTGTTGTTATATCGATAAATAATGGAGTAGGTAAAGGGTCCTGCAGAAGCATTCCGGGCGTGAACATATACGATGTTCTTACAGAGTGTTATAAGCTCGAACTTCTAGAGCAGGAGAATTTCGGCGGGCATGATTATGCGGCCGGATTCGAGATAGAAAGCGGGAAAATACCTGCTTTTAAGGCAAAATTCAATGAAATTATTACTAAAAACATTCCGATAAAGGATTTCGATCAGCTTTTAAAGATCGATCTGAAAATCGGATTCGAAGACATAGATCAGAATCTTATAAGCATTCTGAATATGTTCGAACCTTTCGGAACGTCCAACGAGCAGCCTGTTTTTGCTTCGGATAATGTTGAGGTTGAAGGCGAGATCAAAATAGTCGGAAATAAAGCCGACTGCAATTACAGGAAACAGAAAGTAAAAGAGAATCACCTGAAGCTGAAACTGAAGCAGAACAGCAGAATATTCGACGCAATAGGGTTTAATATGGCGGATAAATACGACCGCATAAACGACATCAGAACCAATCTTAAAATCGCCTATTATATTGAAGAAAATGTATGGAACGGCAGTTCGTATATTCAGCTTAAACTGCAGGATATAGTAATCTGACGGATGAAAATTCATATACTAACTGACGGCGAATTTACAGGATACGATAGCGTCAGGCTTTCTGTTAACTGTTATCTTATCAGCTATGCTGATCAGAACATCCTTATTGATACAGGCATCGGTAACAATTCTTTTTTCGATACGGATAAATATAGTGTTAAGTATCCCAGAAAGCTGTTAACCTCAATTAAAGATCACGGTCTTGGTCCTGAAAATATCACTAAAATAATTTATACTCATCTGCATTTCGATCATTCGAACGGAAGTTTTGACTCTGACGGAAAATGCATATTTAAAAATGCAAAACATCTGATACAGGAAACTGAATGGATGAGATTTCTTAATTGCGATAGTGATATCAGAAAAAATCTTTTTTTAAATCTTTATGAATCAGGGAATATGGAACTTATACACGGTTCAGCTTGTATTGACGGTAAAATAAAACTCATTCTCTGTGGCGGACACACGGAAGGATTCCAGTATGCCAAAGTGAATATTAACGGACAGGAGCACATATTCGCCGGAGATATCATTCCGACCGTGTGGCATATAAATAACGGAAATTCTCCCGGAATAGATCACGATATTGAAAAAACATTCGAGATCAAACGCGAAATTCTTGAAAGCTGCATCAGTAATAAGTCGCTGCTTTATTTTCAGCATTCATCAATGACCAGATCCTCGAGAATAGTCAGATACGGCGAAAGATTCAAAACAATAAAAATATAACATTTTATTTAATAATATACTTGTAATTAAAAACAATTATATATAAATTATTAATCAGTATATACGTGCGGGGAGTAGAGCGATGCATGCGGAGATGCCTGTTGTGTTCAGAATAACGTTAAATTCATTTTACGGCAGATCGTATTCTCTTATCCTTAGGGAACACAAACTTCTATACAGCTCAACAAGACCGGTAACTCAGATAATAAGGGACCCTTCGGAAGAGGACTGGAGAAAATTCTGGAAGAAGACCGTAAACCGCAAGATATGGCTTTGGAGCACTCAGTATGTGGATAAAACAAGCTCGGACGGATCTACATGGAGCGTAAATATCGAGGCAGGAAGGCTGACATTAAAGTCTTACGGATCAAATAATTATCCCGAGAATTTTCAACAATTCATAGCAGATGTAAGAGATCTGATCCCCGGGTTGGAATTCTCAATATGTTAAAATAATAGAAGTTTAAGGAGAGGCCGATGCGGAATCTTGTGCCTGAAAAAGTTATAAACAACCTGAAAGAAAATAAATATCAGGATAAGTACACGTGCTTCTCAATGTTCGTTGACATTTCCGGTTTTACAAAAACCACAGAAGCTTTAATGAAGCATGGCCAGGAAGGCGCTGAGATTTTGTCGGACATACTCAAATACCTGTTCGAAACAACTGTTAAAGCTGTTTATGACAGAGGTGGATATGTTACAAAATACGCAGGCGATGCTTTTACAGCTTTATTCGAGACCGGTAAGGATCTGGAGAAAACCGCTTTGAAAGTTCTTGACGCTGCGTTAATCACAAACAGATTCTTTGAAGATAATAAGATTTACACGTCAAAATTCGGTGACTTTGAATTCGGCGTGAAAGTAGGACTAGCATACGGCGAGTGCATTTGCGGAATCACTGGAAGTGTTACAGAGAAAACATACTATTTCAGCGGTAAAGCAGTCGATCTCTGTGCCATGGCTGAGCACAACGCGTCAAAAGGAGAAATCTGGCTTTCAGATTCGATATACCCTTTTATAAGAAAACATCTGCAGGAAACTAAAGAAGCCGAGCTTTACGGCCGGAAATTTTATAAAGCTGTCAGAACAGGAAAAATTTCATCTGATGCTAAAGAATACGAAGTACAGGGTTTTCAAAAGGAATTAATCTATACACTCACAGGAAAGCTTGAAGCTGAATTTCCTGTTGGCGAGTTCAGGGATATTATATCGATATTCATCTCGTTCGAAGGAGAAGGTATTTTAAATGATCTGATGAAAAAACTTTATGATCTGAAAGAAATATACGGAGCGTCTCATCCTGTTCTCGATTTCGGCGACAAGGGCGGCAACATTCTTCTTTTTGTCGGTGCGCCGATATCGTACGAGAATAATTCCTTCAGAGCTCTGATGCTTATATCAAAACTCATCGAATCATTTGGAAATAAATTAAGAGCCGGCCTTGCGAAAGGGATCGTTTACTGCGGATTCAACGGTTCTGAATTAAGAAATGAGTTCACCTGTCTCGGCAATACTGTGAACCAGAGCGCGAGATTCATGATGAAAGCTGAATGGGGGCAGGTATTAACCGACAGAGAACTTTCGACGAATGAAAATTTCTTTTTCAGCCATCTGGCCGACATCGAATATAAAGGCAGAGCCGGACTTATTCCAACACATATATTAAATGGGAGAGCAGAAGTTAAAGACGTATTTTTTAAAGGTGCTTATATTGGAAGGAAAAAAGAAAGAGAAAAGCTTAAAAAATTCTTAATGCCTTTGGAAAAAGGTAAAAACTGCGGAACGATCTATATAGACGGTGAAGCCGGAATCGGAAAGTCAAGGCTTACAAATCAAACACGACAGGATTTTTTAAGAGAATACGAAAAAGCGCATAAAAAAATAAACTGGTTCTATTTTTCCTGCGAGGAGATTATTAAAGCACCATATAATCCTTTCAGATATTTTTTTCAGAGATATTTCGACTTCGATGAGAATTCAAGAAAAGAGAACACCCGTAAGTTCTCGGTTAAATACGAAAAGATCTTAATCCACGTTTCAGATTCGGGTCTGAAAGAAGAACTATTGATATATAAGGGATATCTTTCATATTTTCTCGGACTTGAGGTTTCTGATCCGGATATTTTATCGGAAGAGCCGAACGAGAGACAGAATTCTATCGTGTTAAGTCTGATAAGTTTTTTTAAAACTTTCTGCGAATACTCTCCACTTGTTTTTGAAGTCGACAATGCTGTATTCATTGACAGCGACTCAGTAAAACTTTTCGAGAGGATAGCGGTTTCTCTGAAAAGAAAACCTTTCGCGATCCTGTTCAATTCAAGATACAGAGACAACGGATCCGCGATCGATCTAAACTTTAGAAAAGAAAGAAGGATCAGCCTGAAACCGCTGAATAAAGCGGAATTTAAGGATCTTGTAAAAAACAGACTGAAATTAAAAACAGTTCCTTCCGAAACATTAAAAGTTCTTGACGAAAAAAGCAGAAGGAACCCTCTATATCTAGAGCAGCTTGTTATTTATATTCAGGAAAACGGAGTACTCGATAAGAAAAACAAAATAAAGGATATATCGAATTTGCCGGCCGGAATTAATCAGATCATTCTGGCAAGGGTCGATAAATTAAAAACCGAACTTAAAGATATTCTAAAATCAGCATCCTGTATAGGCAATGAGGTGCCGATCGATCTTGTAAGCTATCTGTTCAGGGACAGGTATGCGAATATAGAAAAGAACCTGACAGAACTTGAGAATGAAGACATTCTCATACTTTTCTCAGAGATCAGCTATTTATTCAAATACGGCGTTATCAGGGACGTCGTTTACAACATGCAGCTTAAAAAGACAGTTAGAGAGATTCATGAAAGCATAGCTGAAGCGATTGAGGATATTCATGAGGCTTCGATAGAAAACTATTATCCGATCCTGGCGTATCATTACGAGAATGCCGAGAATATCAAAAAAGCACTGGATTATCATAAAAAAGCCGGTTATCAGGCAAAAGAGAATTATCTAAACGATCAAGCGCTGCATCATTTTGACAGGGCTGCAGAGCTGTTATCTAAAAAGAATGGCATATATGAATCCGAATGGGCAGATAAGTTTGAAATTCTTGATAAAAATAACGTAAGAGAATTCATAAAACTAAACATAGAGAGATTCTATTTCTATTTTGGATTTATACAAAATATTCAGATAAGCTCTCAGCTTGCTGATGTAACGTATGATTTATCTTCTAAAATGTCGGATGGAAATCTATTATCGGATTCTTTAATGAACCGGAGTCTGATCTTAGCCAATAAGGGTGATTTTGAAAAATCAAATTCTACACTAAAGCAGGCGATTATCGTTCAAAATGACTTAAGGTTATATTACCAGGCTGCGACATCTTATTTTACAATGGGGAAAAATAATACTATGGTTGGCAATATGGAAGAGTCTGTCAAATGTTTCCATACAGGTTTAGATCAAGCACAGTTAATTGAGAACGAAAAACTCAGAAAAAAAATAACAGCTAAAATATACGGAGCAATGGGTGTTGTTTTTGATTACAGCGGAAATTTCAGCGAGGCCTTAAAATATTATAATATGCAGCTGGGAATAACTGAAGAACTAAATCTAAAAAGCGAAAAAGCTGCAGCAATTGGAAATATTGGCGTAATATATCATATTACAGGGGACTACACAAAAGCTATGGAATATTACGAGACCAAATTGAAATTGATTGATGAGCTCGGTATTAGAGTTGAAATGGCTCAGACTTTAAACAATATAGGATTTTTGTATAAAGACTTAAAAAACTACAATAAAGCCATTTTATATCATAAAAGAAGCTATAATATAAGTCAGGAAGTATCTGACTATAATACAATGGCAAGTGCTGTTATTAATCTCGGCCATGTATATAAGTTCATGAAAAATCATGAAAAATCTGAACAGAGTTATCTCAAAGGTATAAAAATCGCTGAGGATTTCGGGTATAAGCATAGCTATGCGGAAGGTATGATCGAACTGGCAGATCTATATTTTTCACAAAACAGATCTGATTTATCAAAAGAATATGCCGAGAAAGGTTTCAAAGCTGCAAGTGAAATAAATTTCATGGAGTATATTGAGAGAGGGAAAGAAATAATTGAAAAAATTATTTCAAAATAGTGGTCTGTATCACAGTTTTATTTATATATGTATGTATATTGGGTATCGTATTAACTTCACGAAGATGGGAGGAAAAATGTTATCACAAATTAAAAATATTTTTGCATTATTGATGATTTTATTGATTCATTCTGCATTTCCGGAAACTTTGTTCGAAGTTAAAGACTCTTCGAACAACAAGGTTTTAGATGTATCTTCCGACGGGCTTAGGATAATGAATCTGGGAGATACGCTGATGGTAATTAGCTCAAATGAAATAAAGGCGAATCTCGAGAGTAGTAAGGGATTGTCTCGATCTTTTTGTATATCGACTGCATCATCTAAAGGACCTGATAAAGACCTGATGAAACTTACTCCCGACAGTACAAGGTTCTGGATCAGCGACACGGGTTCCGGGTTCGGCGTATCGTCGAAAACTACTTCCAAGGGCGATATTAATAATATTATGCGTGTTACAGGCGATAGCACAAGATTCTGGATAAACGATTCCGGCAGGGGATTTGGAATTTCTACTAAAAGTAGTAGTGTCGATACAATGACTACAAATATTTCCAGATATAATACGCTGATCGGTCAGGGGGCGGGATTCAAGTTAGCGCCTTCAATTTCCGGCTGGGAGCAGTTTAATGTTCACAATACAATAATAGGTTTTCAGGCAGGATTTAATTCTTTCGGATCTTCAGCCGGAAACGCCACAAGAAATATTTTTATCGGTAGTGAAAGCGGGTTTTCAAATAATATCGGGAACTACAATGTTTATATTGGGAACAGAACAGGATGGTCAGGAACTTCAGCGAATCATAATGTTATAATCGGTCATGATGCCGGAATAGAAAACCAAACAGGGACCGGGAACGTTTTCATTGGAAATCAGGCAGGATTCAATGAAACCGGTTCAAATAAACTTTATATTGAGAATTCAAAGTTATCTACTCCGCTTATCTGGGGAGATTTCGATACAGACGAAGTTAAGATTTACGGAACGTTTTACACAGCGAACAATGCAAGAGTAAACGGCACATTTATAGCTGAAGATGATGCAACATTGAACGGCACTTTAACAGTTGCTGAAACAGCTGCAGTAAACGGAACTTTTATGAAACTAAGCACAAATCCCGGAACGGGCACAACTCCTACGAATTATTTTTGTCAGGGATTAGCTGGAAGTACAACAAAACAGTATGCATTTTCAATTTATGATGCATTATGGGTAACTGATAATGCTTATTTCGATACAAATGTGAATGTCGGAGGTGTATTAGATATAAACGGCACTTCAGACGAAGCTTTAAGGGTAGACGGTCTTGAAGCGATTTGGATGGGACAGAACGCATCGCTTCAGAATTACTTCAGCTGGGGGTACGGTGCTCTTTATAACTTTTTTGGCGACAGGGTTACTATAGGAAATGCAGGCTATAACAGTACTTATATGCTTTATGTTCAAGGCAGTGCGTATGCAACAGGGACATGGTCTACATCTGACAGACGTTTCAAAAAAAATATTATCGGAATTGATCAGGCGCTGAACAAGATCTGTGCAATCGAAGGTGTAAAATACGAATGGAAGAAAGATGAGTTTAAAGACAAAGGTTTTTCAGAAGGACAGCATTACGGGGTAATAGCTCAGGATCTTGAGAAAGTGATCCCCGAAGCTGTTTCAACTGACTCTGAAGGCTATAAAGCGGTTTCATATAATGATCTTGTGCCAGTTCTTATTGAGGCAGTTAAAGCACTTAAAGCAGAAAATGAAGAACTTAAGAAACGAATCGAGAAAATTGAAAATAATATTAAAAAATAAATACGGAGTGTGGATTAAATGAAGATCATCATCAAATTTATATTGGTTGCCGCATTGATTCTTTCTGCTGAAACACTATTTGAAGTAAAAGATGCTTCGAACAATAAAGTGCTAGATGTTTCTACAGACGGCCTGAGAATTATGAACATGGGAGATACTGTAATGGTCATAAGTTCAAACGAAATAAAAGCAAACATAAGCAGTTCAAAAGGTTTATCACGCTCGTTTTGTATTTCAACTGCTTCATCAAAAGGATCAGGTATTGATCTCATGAAGCTGACAAGCGACAGCACAAGATTTTGGATAAGCGATACTGGTACAGGATTCGGAGTAGCCAGCCAAACTGCACCTCATGGAAAAAGCATTGGTACCAATTTTCTAAAAGTGTCGAACGTTAATACTGTAATGCGTGAAGGTACAGCTGGAGATATTTATACAAATTTCAGTCCCGATAATATTTTTTTAGGTTTGCAGGCGGGTATTGAATCGACACCGGGTACACCTTTTCCTGAGGCGGGTAAGAATAATGTATTCATAGGAAATAATTCCGGATATGATAACGGGAGCGGTTACGACAATGTTTTTATCGGAGACAGCTCAGGTGTATCTAATACCAGCGGATTTAGGAATATAAATATCGGAAGGGTTGCAGGTAAGAACAATACTTATGGGTCGGATAATATTTACATCGGCTACAAAGCAGGCTCAGATGGAACGTCTACATCACAAAATATAGCTATTGGAAACTATGCCGGCAGAATGAATGAGTCAAGTCAGAATATGTTTATCGGTGAATTCTCAGGTGAGCTGAATTACAATGGAGACAGGAATTCATTTGTAGGATTTTTTTCGGGACAGAATAATATAAGCGGGAGCAACAATTCTTATTTTGGTCAAATGGCAGGCATGGACAATACTATGAGCAACAATACTATGATCGGTTATTGGGCTGGCGGAAAGAATATTGACGGACAAAATAATACATTTCTCGGGTACAGAAGTGGTGTCCAGAGCACTGGTTCTGATAACTTATTCCTCGGCTATCAGGCAGGAGAATTAAATTATGGATCAGACAATGTTATGATCGGCTATCAGGCAGGAAAGCAGTCTCTAAATCTTTCCAACTCGCTTTATATAGCCAACTCGAGCACAACTACACCTTTGATAAAGGGAACATTTCCGAATACGAACCTGACATTTAATGCAGAGACAGTATATGCTACAGGAAAATTAGGTGTAGGAATAGGTTCACCGGTTTATTCTTTACATTCCATAGATGAAACATCTGGTAATGACAATCCTGCAGTTTATGGAAAACATAATGTCACAGACAATTTTGGAGTCGGTGTTACAGGCGAGGGGGGATACAGAGGAGTTATTGGTAACGGAACTGCAACTTCCGGATACGTAACAGGAGTCAGAGGAGTATCGAACGGAACAGGGACAGGCATGAGGTATGGTGTATATGGAAACGGATCTGGTGGAGAAAATAATTACGGTTTATATGGTTATTCAAGCGGGACCGGAACTGTCAATTATGGAGTATATGGATCAGCATCTGGAGCAACCACAAATTATGCTGGATATTTCAGCGGGAATGTATATGTTACAGGAACGGTAACTGCGAACGATTACATCGAGTTCAAATCCGATCACCCGAAAGACCCTGAAAACAAATATCTTTCACACTCTTCAGTTTCAAGCAGTGAAATGCTGAATGTTTATAGCGGGAATGTTGTACTTGACAAAAAAGGTAATGGATCTGTTCAAATGCCTGAATGGTTTGAGGCATATAATTTCGAATTCAGATATCAGTTGACTGCAATAGGAAGTTCTGCTCCCGGACTACATATATCAAAAGAGCTTGAGAATGGAAATTTTCATATTAGCGGTGGTAATGCGGGAATGAAAGTGTCATGGATGGTCACTGCTGTGAGAAACGATAATTATGCAAAAACTTATCCTATAAAGGTTGTTACGGAAAAGAATGGGTCAGAAAAAGGATATTATCTCGCACCCGAAGTATTCGGAAGATCAAAGGATAGAAGTATAGAATCATTGTATAATAAAAACGATATCGAGAAAAGAGGAAAATAGATTAAAATTTTAACATAATGGAGGATTTATGAAAAGATATTTTTTATTAGTTATGACAATTGTTTTGTGTTTGCATACGGAAACTCTGTTTGAAGTAAAGGATTCTTCAAATAATAAAGTTCTCGACGTATCTACAGACGGATTACGCGTAATGAACCTGGGAGATACGCTTATGGTTATAAGTTCAAACGCAATAAAAGCAAATATTGATGACACAAAAGGATTATCACGTTCTTTCTGCATTTCAACAGCAGCTTCAAAAGGAAAAGGTACTACAAATGTGTTTGAGGTAGGTACCGGATCAGCGGTTCTTAGAGAAGGAACACTTGGACAGGAGTATACGGATTTCAGTCCTGAAAATATGTTTCTTGGGCTTCAAGCAGGTCAGAATATCGGAGGGGCTAAATACAATGTATTCATAGGTAATTATTCAGGAAACACAACAACCGGACCGGATATTCCGGATATGTTCGATTATGGATATTATAATACTTTTATAGGGTTTGAATCCGGAAGATATGCAACGAACAGTTTCCACAATACTTACATCGGTGCAAATAGCGGAAGGATCAACAGCGACGGTTCCGACAACACCTTTATCGGGAATGAATCTGGAGCAAAAAACACCGGAGGAAATAATACATTGTTAGGAGCTTTTGCCGGAGGATATTCTAGCAGTTCAGCATCTTCAAACACTTTTGTTGGAAGTTCTGCAGGTTCTTACACAACCAGCGGAGGCAACAATGTCTTTGTAGGACATGGAGCAGGCGAAAGTAATCAGACAGGTTATGATAATGTGTATATCGGAAGGTATGCGGGCGGAAGCAGTACAGCAGGCTACGGGAATATCTGCATAGGAAGATCTGCAGGTTCGCAGGAAAGCGGATCGAACAAACTTTATATTGACAATTCTAGCACTACTACACCTTTAATCTATGGTGATTTCAATAGTAATTATATAAAAATTAACGGAAGACTCGGAATAGGAATCGACCCCTCATATAAAGTCCAGATAATAGATGATAATCCTGTTGGCGACGCTCCGGCAATATACGGAGAACACGCAATTACGAACAATTACGGAATCGGAGTAAAAGGTGTTTCCAAATGGAAAGGAGTTGAAGGATACACTAACAATGTTTCAGGTAGTGGTTACGGTTTGTTCGGAGAAGCTGAAGGCGCAGGAACAGGCACAAGATACGGTGTTTATGGAACTGCGAGCGGTGGAGCTGTAGCATGGGCAGGGTACTTCGAGGGAAATGTATATGTATCGGGTACGGTAACTGCTAACGATTACATCGAATTCAAATCCGATCACCCAAAAGATCCGGAAAATAAGTATCTTTCACATTCTTCAGTTTCAAGCAGTGAATTACTGAATGTTTATAGCGGAAATGTTATTCTTGGTATAGATGGAACTGCAATTGTTACTCTTCCGGACTGGTTTGAATCATATAATACAAACTTCAGGTATCAATTGACAGCAATCGGTGCACCTGCTAATCTGTACATTGCGGAAAAAATCAGTAATAACAGGTTTAAAATCGCCGGAGGTATATTAGATATGGAAGTATCATGGCAGATCACCGGAGTCAGAAATGATAAATTTGCTAAGGCGAATCCGGTTGAATTGGTAACAGAAAAAAAATCAGATGAAAAAGGTTACTATTTACACCCTGAATCGTATGGACTTTCTAAAGAACACGGAATAGAATATCTGCATTTGAAAGAAATGAATGAAATGAAAGAGAAATAGTATTTATTAAGATCGGAGCAAGAGATGAAGAAAAATTTAATGCTGTTATTAGGAATAATTATTTATCTGAATGCGGAAACTTTGTTCGAAGTTAAAGATGCCTCAAACAATAAAGTGCTTGATGTATCCACTGACGGGCTCAGAGTTCTGAACGGAACAGATACTCTGATGGTAATAAGTACTGACGGTATCAGAGCGTACATTCAAAAAGATACAAAAGGTCTTTCAAGATCGTTTTGTATTTCAACAGCATCTTCAAAAGATGGCGATACAAAAGCACAGAATAAAGTTTTCGAGATAGCTAAAGATGAAGGCGCTACTTTTTATAATCCGAGCAACAGCACAGATAAAATATTCAGCATCAGTAAGAATAATATTACTGCGAACGTCAATCCCGGATTAAACAGAGATTTTGTGATAAATGATCAGGCAGCATCAGGCAAAGCAGGAGGCGGAAATCTGATGAAAATATCGAATGACGAAATATTCGAAACTGTCAACGACTCAACGATGTTGTGGTATAAACAGAAAAACGCATTTAGAATAGGATATGTATCGATATCTGATCCGGATTCTGTCGGGCAGGCGTCCTTTTCTTCAGGGTATAAAAGCATAGCAATGGGGCGTTTATCATTTGCTTCAGGATACAAAAATATAGCGAGCGGTATATGCGCTACAGCTATGGGGACATTGACAAAAGCCCAAGCAATAAGTTCAACAGCTATGGGTTCTCAGACAACAGCTTCAGGATATAATTCCACATCAGCAGGCTGGCTTACAACGGCTCAATCTTTGAATGAATTCGCGGTAGGCAACCTTAATAATGATTGGGGTTCTCCGAGTACATGGGTTGATACCGACCCATTGTTCGTTGTAGGTAACGGGCTAATAGTCGGACAGGGAGTATATGACAAGAAAAATGCTTTCACAGTCTTAAAGAACGGAAATGTCTCGATCGGGAATATTGTGCCTAACAGCAAACTGGATGTCGCCGGAGATGTGAGAATAAACGATAATTCTCTTTATCTGAGGGGTCCGAACGATATTAACCACGGACTTAGATATCAGGAATACTGGGGATCTAATTATATCAATGGACCTGCGATATTCGGGTATGAGGGAGGTGCCTTAGGTACCGTGAATGGTTCACTCTCGTTAAAGTGGGATGATTACGGAACTGTTACAATACCTCAGGGAAATTTTATCGTTAATTCTGGAGGTCTTAGAGTATCATCTGGAACAGTTTATGCACCGAGTATGTATAGTACAACAAGTATATATACCAAAAAAGATCTTTATATTGATTCCCAAGGAAAACTTTGTGTGGCAGCGAAAGGTGATGAAGAAAATTTAGATATACAAAATCTTTATGATGAAAATAAAAAGCTCAAAGAAGAGCTTTCGGATATTAGAATTGAGCTTGAAGAAATTAGAAGAATTTTAAATAAATGATAAAGAGGACAGCATGAAAAAAATTTCTTCGGTTTTTATTATCATTTTCGTAGTTTTGTTATTGGGTGAAACGCTTTTTGAGGTAAAGGATTCATCGAACAATAAAGTCCTTGATGTCTCAACCGATGGTCTAAGAGTTCTGAACGGAACAGATACTCTGATGGTAATAAGTACTGACGGTATCAGAGCGTACATTCAAAAAGATACAAAAGGTCTTTCAAGATCGTTTTGTATTTCAACAGCATCTTCAAAAGATGGCGATACAAAAGCACAGAATAAAGTTTTCGAGATAGCTAAAGATGAAGGCGCTACTTTTTATAATCCGAGCAACAGCACAGATAAAATATTCAGTATTCACAAAAACAGCATAACTGCGAATGTGAACCAGTCTTTGGGAAGAGAATTTCTTGTAAATGACGATGTGATATCCAAGTCTAATAGTAATCTGATGAAGGTCTCTTCTAAAGCAACGGCTGACGCAATAAGCGATTCTACTATGCTTTGGTATAAAGAAAAAAATGCTTTCAGGGTCGGTCATGTTTATATAACCACTGGAGGCACAAATGTCGGGCAGGCTTCTTTTGCTTCAGGTTATAAATGCGAAGCAACGGGAAAATACTCGACAGCTTTAGGTTACAAGTCAAAAGCCACAGCATCTAACGCATTCGCATCAGGTAATAATTCAATTGCATCACAGACGAATTCTTTTGCGATAGGTACCGGCACTGAAGCTTCCGGATCAGGATCTTTGGCAGCAGGGAACAGTTCGATAGCATCAGGGTTGAATTCTTCTGCAATAGGCGGATTCTGCAAAGCCCAGAATACATACACACAGGCTTTAGGAGTTTATGCTACAGCATCAGGTTATGGTTCAAGATCAATGGGACTATTTAGCCAGTCAACCGGAGATTATTCTACATCAATAGGGAGCTCAACTATTTCTTCCGGTATGTATTCAATGGCTTTGGGAAATATGGTTACATCTCAAGCGTACAATTCTTTTGTTGTAGGTAGATGGAATATCGTAGGCGGCTTAGCTACTGGCTGGCAGGATATGGACCCGCTATTCGTTGTCGGGAACGGATCTAGCGATACTGACAGGTCAAATGCCTTTACAGTAAGCAAGGATGGCCATGTTGGTGTTGGCGGGGGAACAAGCCCTTCATACAAATTGTATGTAGAGGACGATTATTATGGAATCAGGAGCTATGTATCGACATCTTCGGGAACATATACTTACGGAGTTTATGGTCGGGGTTACGGCGGATCTAACACAAATTACGGAATTTACGGAGTAGCCGGAGGGGGTACGACAAATTGGGCGGGATATTTTAGCGGCAATATTAATGTGACAGGCAATATTGTTAAAACTTCAGATGAAGTAAAAATTGACCACCCTATAGATCCTGAGAATAAATATCTATCTCACACAGGTGTTATCAGTGATCAGATGACGACGGTCTATAACGGCAATGTAGTTTTAGATACCGACGGTAAGGCAAGAGTAAAACTGCCTGAATGGTTTGAATCTTTCAACGGAGATTTTAAATACCAGCTGACAGCCATCGGAGCTCCCGGCCCGAACCTTTATATTGCAAGAAAGGTGTCGGGGAACTCTTTCGATATCTCAGGCGGATCAGCCAGTATGGAAGTTTCTTGGATGATAACAGCTGTAAGAAAAGATAATTACGCAAAGGCAAATCCAGTCAGGAACGAAGAAGAGAAAAAGTATGAAGAAAAGGGTTATTATCTTCATCCTGAGGTTTACGGATTATCTGCAGAAAAAGGAATTGACTACAAAAATGAAAAGCAAATGGAAGAAGGTTTAGATAAATCAAATAAATAAAATGATAATTGTGAAGTGAGTCACAGAAATTGCTTTTGAAAAATCTTACAATAGGTGTATATTATAATCAGGGAAAAATGAATAATTTTCTAGAGATACGGAGGACAATATGAAAAAAGTTTTAACGGCTATTTTGGTAATGCTGACATTCCTTCAGGCAGGCATCACATTCGGCACCGGAAGTAGAGTAAATTTCGGTAATGCGAATGTCGGTGTATACGGAAATCTAAAAAATCTGGGCACAATTACTACTGCTACAACTTCGAGGTTAAGTTTTCTCGGTTCCGCTCAGGATTCGGTTTTCAACATTACAACATTTCCTAATATCACAATGAATAAATCCGCCGGCAATCTTAGGCTGATGCAGAATTTATCAGTCACAGGAAATATTGCTTTTACAAAAGGCAATATTCTGACGGGAGCGAATACATTTGAAGTCGGGTCGGCAGCGACTGTTACGGGAGAATCGACGACAGGCTATATCGTAGGCACTGTTAAAGCCGCAAGAGCTGTCGGAACGGGTTCTAATACTTTTGGAGGGATCGGTTATTCACTCGGATCAGGAACCGGAAATTTGGGAACAGTTACAGTTTACCGTTATACCGGAGACGGTAGTGAAGTTTTAATTTACGGGACAGAAGGGATCTGGAGAAAATGGACGGTCGAGACTTCCAACGCTTTTTCAGGTGACAGAACAGTTACATCCTACTGGTTTTCAAACGAGGACAACGGGAATAACCTTTCATCTTTAAAAGTATGGAAATATGAGACGGCGAAAAGTTCGGGGGAAATCAAGGACATACGTGAAATAAAAAAGATCAAATTCGATCTTGAAAATATTGCAGTTGCGAAATCAAAAGGCATAGAAGGATCACAAACTCCCGATTCAGCAGAGCCTGAAGTAGAAGTAATTGAATTAGACCACTCACAGGATGGCAGCAAAAATCTGTACTGGGTAGAAGTTGACGGAGCTACTTTTAGTACGGCATCTTCACCAAGATCGGCGACATACACAATAAACGGAGAAACATCATACACTATTTGTTCAGCTACAAATGCATTTTCCGACGGAGCGGGAACAGAGGCTAATCCTTACCAGGTAGAGACACTTGAGCAGCTAAATAATGTCAGAAACTTCCCTTCGGCCCATTTCATTCAGATAGCGGATATTGATGCTTCGGCAACTTCAACATGGAACAGCAATGCAGGCTGGATCCCTATAAACAATTTTACCGGAAAATTTAACGGTGACGGTCACACTATATCGAATCTTTTTATAAGCAGAGCTGGGACACAGTATGTAGGACTTTTCGGTTATACGACATCAGGAAGCGAGATCAAAGATCTTGGTCTTGAAAATGTTAATTTTACCGGAGGCGACTATACGGGCGGATTGATCGGAATGAATAGAGGTACATTAAGAAATTGCTATTCTGAAGGACAGATAAAATCTTCGACCGGTTATTTGGCTGGTGGATTAGTAGCTTACGCAACAACCGGAAGCAATATTTATGACTGTTATTCGAATGTTGAAGTAACAAGGTCTTCAGGTGGTACTTATCAGTACGTTGGAGGATTTTGCGGTTATCACGGTTCAGGTCAGATATACAGGTGTTATTCCACAGGCTCAGTTCATTACGAGGGCGCTACTGATCCAACGAACAAAGGTTTTACATCATATACTCCCGGTACAGTTTCAGGAAACTTCTGGAATACCGAAACCTCAGGGCAACTTACTTCTGTCGGTGCAACAGGTTTGACTAAAACGCAGATGAGAACATTGTTAACTTTTACAAATGCGGCATGGGATTTTCAGGCAGAATCAGTTAACGGAACAGAAGATCTCTGGGGAATAAACGGATTACTTAACAGCGGTTATCCTTTCCTGAGCTGGGAAGGTTTAAGGCACAGACCTTCGCCTTTTGCAGGAGGTATCGGCAGTTCAGAAGAACCGTTCATGGTTTCCAGCCTAACACAACTGGATAGTGTCAGAAACTGGATGAGCAGCAGTTTTTTGCAGACGGCAGATATAGATGCCACACCAACTGCAGCATGGAAAAGCGGAGGGTGGTTACCTATAGGTAGCGTAACAACAAAATTTACAGGATCTTACGACGGTCAGGGATATACAATTGACGGTCTTTATATAAACAGGACGACAGAATATAGCGGATTTTTCGGATATGTTCAGGGTAGTACAATCTCTCATATTATATTAAGTAATGCTAATGTCACCAGCAATCAATATTACACGGGTGTTCTTTCAGGCTATATCAATGATTCTGAAGTTAATAATTGTACGACTGGAGGAAATATTTCCGGATCAAGATTCACTGGAGGCATCTCCGGGTATAATTACAGTTCAATTTTTACAGATTGCATCAGCAATGCAGACGTAACAGGATCGGATCAATTTATCGGCGGTATAGCTGGTTATAACTATTATTCATCTTCAATAACTAGATGTTCATCGACAGGAAATGTTACCGGAACAACATACGTGGGCGGTATAGCTGGAAGAAGCATTACTTCATCAACGATTAGTGATTCTTTTGCAAAAGGAACGATATCCGGTATTAATTATGTCGGGGGTTTTATAGGGCAGAATTACACATCATGCCTGATCGAAAACTGTTATTCTCTATCGAATGTAAAAAGGCTGTCAGGTACATTAACATATTTCGCGGGATTTGTAGGGCAGAATTATTCGGGTACTATAAACAATTGTTATTCTGCAGGTAGCGTTAAACATGCTGACGGTACGAATCTGACCAACAGAGGTTTCATAGCTTCTATTATTACGGGTTATGTTATGAACGGAAATTTCTGGAACACAGAAACTTCCGAACAAACCGGAAATGGCGTAACGGGTACAGCAACAGGAATAACCAGCAGTCAGATGAGAACTTCTAGCACATTTACTAATGCCGGCTGGGATTTTTATGGCGAGAGCGTTAACGGAACGAACGATTACTGGAACATGCATACCAGTCTTAACAGCGGTTTCCCGTATCTGAACTGGGAATACAGGATGCCAGTCGAAGCTCCTACAAATATAACATTAGCAGTAAGCGGAACTGATCTGATCATTACTTGGGACCCTGTTACAAATGCTGCAGGTTACGCGGTATACTCATCAGCGGATCCTTACGGGACATTCACTCTTGATGAATCAGGAGTATTTACAAATGAGCAGTGGACAGGTACGCTGAACGGATCAAGAATGTTCTATTTCGTTACAGCAACAAATTCTACAAAGACAATCCCGAGAAACATTTCAGCTCATCAGTTAAAGAAATAAGAATATGAAAAGGGCGTAGCGAACGCCCTTTTTTTAATAAGAGAGAAAAGGGAGGAAATATGTTAAATAGATCGAAACTGTGTTCGGCATTTATCGTGTTGTTTACTTTTTTTACGGCTTACTCTGTTACGCTTTTTGAAATAAAGGATGAAGCAGGCAATCCTGTTCTTGTCGTTTCATCTGACGGATTGAGGATACTAAATGGTGCTGACACTCTTATGGTAATCAGCTCAAGTCAGATCAAGGCATTTATCGATGACAGTAAGGCATCATCAAGGTCATTCAGCGTTACTAAAACTTCGTCTAAAGGATCTTTATCAAATGTTCTTGATGTAACGACTGACGGTCTTAACGTATTTGACCAGAACCCTTCTTCAAAAGCGCTTGGTGATACATTAATGACAATAAGTTCAAAAACGATCAAAGCACACATTAAGAGTGGCGCAAAAGGACTTTCGCGTTCCTTCTGTATTTCAACTGCATCGTCAAAAGGACTCGAATCCAGGGTGCTCGAGGTCGCTATTGATTCGACAGCAATGAGATCAGGCACTGACGGGAATGATTATTCAGATTTCAGTCCGGAAAATATTTTTCTTGGATCTCAGGCTGGTAATTCAATTACTGAAGGACTATATAATGTTTTCGTAGGGAACAGCGCCGGTTACAATACTTTAGGAGGATTTTATAATCAGAGTTCTGATATGGGTTCCAGAAATATTTTTATAGGTCATGAAAGCGGATATACTAACACTTGGGGAAGAAACAATATTTTTCTCGGTTATAAAAGCGGTTATACAAATCAGACTGGCTCATGGAATGTTTTTATAGGGGATCAAAGCGGTATGATGACTACCGGAGTTCAAAACACTTTCGTTGGAAATGAAGCCGGAAAACTTACAACCTCAGCTTTTGGGAATACTTTTTTCGGATGCAGGGCAGGTATGAATAATGACACAGGTGAAAATAATACTTTTATCGGTAAAAATTCGGGATATACAAACAACGGCAGTTATAATACTTACATTGGGTGCGGTACTGGGGAATCCAGACCTACCGGAAATTATAATACCATTATTGGAGCGAATGCAGGATCTTCTGTATATGTAGAAACGAACAATAATACATATCTCGGATATGGCGCGGGAAACGCTAATATGGGGAACGGGAATGTTTTTCTAGGATACAGCGCCGGAAGTAATTATTTGAATAATAGCAGATCCGACAGGCTTTATATAGCTAATTCAGATACAGAGACACCATTGATACACGGGTGGTTCCCAAATAAATACCTTGCTTTGAATGCTGATACGGTAAAAGTACTTTCTCTCGTTTCCGGATTTGGTAACCCTGTTTACAGAAATCCAGTTACAGGACATCTCGTTGCGAGTTCATCAGATATTCGTCTGAAGGAAAACATTAAGCCTATTGAAGAAGGTCTTGATAAAGTTATGAAGATGCGGGGTGTTAACTACACATGGAAATCAGACGAAAAACATCAAAAAAAGATAGGTCTGATCGCTCAGGAAGTTGAGAAAGTTCTTCCCGAGCTTGTTTTCACGAACGAAGCTGATGGATATAAAGGAATAAATTACGGCGAAATCACAGCGGTTTTAATAGAAGCTCTCAAAGAACTGAAAAAAGAAGCCGATTCAAGAAATGTTACTATAAAAGAGAATCAAAACTCAATTAAAGATCAGAGTGAAAAGATCGGACAGCTTCAGCAGGAGAATAAAAAACTTCAGAAAGAAGTTAATGAATTAAAAGAACTTCATGCAGAGATCGAACTTATTAAGAAACAGCTGCATCAGTATACTGAAAAATAATATTAAATGATATAATGGAGGAGTGATCATGTTAAAGAAATATGCGATATGGCTAACTCTGATGATTCTTATTTTCAGTACTAATGTTATGGCAGTCACATTATTCGAGATCAAAGATGAAGCCGGCAATCCTGTTCTTGTAGTATCTTCGGACGGATTAAGAATTCTGAACGGCGCTGATACGCTTATGGTTATAAGTTCGACTGCGATCAAAGCTTACATTGATGAAAGCAAAGCTCTTCCAAGAACATTCAGCGTAAGTACTTCAACAGGCTCTGCATCAAGCGTACTAGATGTTACTACTGACGGAATGAGAATCTATGATCAAAGTCTTGCATCAAAAGCGCTTGGTGACACACTGATGACAATAAGTTCAAGAACGATAAAAGCTCACATTGCAAGCGGTTCAAAAGGACTTTCACGTTCTTTCTGTATTTCCACAGCATCGTCAAAAGGAAGCGCGGATATATTTAATATCAGTACTGATTCAACAAAAATCGGAACCGGTTCTACAACAATGGGGCAGTCTGGGGATTTATACACAAATTTCAGCCCTGAGAATATTTTGCTTGGACTAAATGCGGGACAAGCTATAACTTCATGTTCAGGTAATACAATAATGGGTAATTATGCGGGTATGAGCAATCAGGGAGGTCCTAATAACGTTATGATCGGTGAATCTGCAGGCAGATTATTTAACGGAACTTACGGGAACGTATTTATAGGCGAAGGGGCAGCGGACAGCTTGACTGACGGCCATCGAAATATAATGATAGGATTTAAAGCGGGAGCGTCTCCTTCAAACACTCAAGTTTCATATGGTAACATATTTCTCGGAGCTGTAGCAGGGTTAAGAGTTAACGGAGACTACAATATAATGATCGGCGAAGCAGCAGGAGAAAACTATTTATTAGAAAGCGATGGCGGTTACAATGTTTTCTTAGGAAAAGATGCCGGAAGATTTAACACCGGCGATAATAATATTTGTATCGGAGTGGGAGCAGGAAGCAATGAATATAATGATCCGATTACCGGAAACCATAATATATTTATAGGAGATGGTGCAGATGCAACTCTTACAACAGATTCATACAGACTCGCCATCGGCGGCGCTTATGGAGATCTGCTCTATGGAAGGCTGGATACACCAAAACAACTGGTGGTTGACGGCAATCTTGATGATAATACCAACTCCAGAAAATTCTTTGTTAACGGTTCCGCGGGGGGAACAACTGCATGGTACAATGATAGTGATGAAAGATTTAAAAAGAACATACTGACAATTGATGGAGCGCTTGATAAAGTGATGAAGCTCAGAGGCGTAACTTACGAATGGAAAGATCCCGAAAAACATGAAAAGGGTAGAAAAATGGGTTTTATCGCTCAGGAATCTAAAGATATAATCCCTGAAGCTGTTGATTATAATGCAGAAAGCGACAGATATACCATGCAGTATTCAACGATTACAGCTGTTCTTGTAGAAGCCGTAAAAGATCTGAAGAAGCAGGCCGACGCTAACGTCGCCGCACTCGAATCGAAAGAATCTGAAAATAAAAAGACCATCGACGTCCAGAACGAAAAGATCGGGATTCTGATCAAAGAAAACATTGAGCTTAAAAATAAAGTTTCGGAACTTGAAAATCTGAGAACCGAAATTGAAAAGATCAAAAACCAGTTATCGGGTTTCTCTAGCAGATAAAAAAGGAGGATATTTTGAAAAAGATAACTTTGTCTTGCCTGCTGATCCTGATACAGATGACATTTGCAGGAATGTGGATAAATCCTGTTTCTGAGATCAGATTCGGACCTTATGATGTAACTCTTGCGGGAGGAATAGAAGTAGAGCAGGCTAAACAGGTAAAAGCTGCCGGGATATATTTTGATTCTTCATCGAGATTGTGCTTTATCGGATCTTTCGATGACAGCCTGAAAAATATTGATTTACTGAACAATGTGAAAGTCGATAAAAAGGGCGGAAATATTTATCTTGACCAAAATCTAATGATTTCAGGTATTCTTGAATTCATATCGGGTAATATATTAACAGGCAGCGATTCGTTGAAGCTTACTGGTACATCATCTTCTGTAACAGGCGAAAATGCTCTCGGACTTGTCCTCGGTAATCTAAATGTAATCAGATATATAGGCACCGGAACATCTGCAGCTACAGGACATTTCGGAGGCGCGGGATTTACAATCAATAACACAGGAATCGATATCGGCACTGTAACACTGCACAGAAAAACAGGCGACGGCAGTCAGGAGACTATACTAGGATCAGAAGGAATAAAAAGGCAGTGGAAGATCGAGACTTCAATTCCATTTTCCGGAACGAGAAACGTAACGGCTGACTGGTTAAGCATAGAGGACAACGGAAACAGAAAAGATCACCTGCGTGTCTGGAAATATTCCGGAACATGGGATTCACTGGCTACAGCGGATTTCGTTACAGTCTCAGATCCAATGACCGTGACTTTTACGCTGGATGCAGCTACAGGTTATACTGTAAATAATACGGATACGTATTTCGCAGGCGGAAAAGGCACAGAAGAAGAACCTTACCTGATAAGGACAGCCCAGCATCTTGACAGCTTGAGATATTATCTCGGCTCAGAATGGAACGATTGCTATTTTAAACAGATAGCGGATATAAATCTCGGGTTAGCTCCCTGGAACTCGGGATTAGGCTGGGATCCGGTCGGTGATCAGAACAACCTGTTCATGGGGAACTATAACGGGAACGGATTTTCAATCAGCAACATAACGATCAACAGACCGTCCGAGGATTATACAGGCCTGTTCGGAAATGTAAGCGATACATATCTGAGGAAGATAAACGTAACTGGAGCAAACATTACAGGCGCAAATTATACAGGAATCATAACCGGCTCGGCATACCAGTACAATTATCTTGACAGCTGTTTTGTGTCAGGATCAGTCACCGGTCTGGACTATTCAGGCGGATTGGCCGGGCGGACATTGCTCTCAACATCTTTTTCGAAATGCCGTTCCGATGGTTCAGTACAGGGACAGCTTTATACGGGAGGTTTTGCAGGTTATTCTGAGAACTGTTATTTCAATTACTGTTATTCAGAAAGCGATGTGACCGGTTCAACTTCAGGCGGATTTATAGGCAGTGACAACGGCTCATATATATATGACAATTTCGCGTACGGAAGCGTGTCAGGATCAGTATATTCGGGCGGGTTTATCGGCTATGCGTATATGTCGAGCATTATGAATAATTATTCTATAGGAACTGTATCCGGTTCCGGAACTTGCGGAGGACTGATAGGCGGCGGAATTGACATAGCGGTCAACGCATCTTACTGGAACACAGAGACCAGCGGACAAGTCTTTTCTGCAGGCGGGTTCGGAAGGACAACGGACGAGATGACGTTCGAACATTCATCCGATACATATGTGTGGTGGGATTTCGGATCACCCATTCCGATCTGGGAGATCAACCATAATATAAACGACGGCTATCCTTATTTTAAGTGGCAGAACATTCCGAACACGAATTTTGCAGGCGGAAAAGGCACTGACGAGGATCCGTTCCTTGTTTCTAATGCGGAACAGCTTAATAATGTCAGATATTACAGAACGAAATCTTTCAGGCAGACAGTGGATATCGATCTCGGTACAGCTCCGTGGAACGAAGACGCAGGATGGGATCCGATATGTACGGACTGGATGTCACCGTTCAGAGGAAAATATGACGGGGATTACCATATCATCAACAACCTTACGATGGAAAGAGATTCGATGGCGTTCAATTATACCGGTCTTTTCGGTATTGTAAGAGGTGCGGTTATTAAAGAGATCAAAATTGCAGGTGCGCAGGTTGCAGGATACTCTAACACGGGACTTCTAATAGGATACTGCGATTCTCTTACAATATTCAACTGCGGTGTTTCCGGAAATCTAACTGCAAACAGCTATACGGGAGGCATTGCAGGCAATATTTGCAATTCATCGGTCACTGAATGTTATTCTGAAGCTGACATTACTTCTTTGTGGGAATGGAGTTATGCAGGATGTCTTGCAGGATATATTTCACAGTGCACGATATCTGACTGCTACACATCAGGTTCCGTATCATCGGTAGATTATTCCGGCGGAATGGCAGGCTACAGTTATCAGGCAAATATCTTCAGATGTTACTCGAACGGTGCAGTCTCAGGTTCAGGTGCGAATGTCGGCGGTTTTTTAGGGTATTATGATTCAGGATATGTTTATGAATGCTACTGGGATACCGAAACAAGCGGGCAGATATCTTCAGGGGCAGGATACGGAAGGACGACGGACGATATGACATACGTGCATAATGATGCGACCACATATATCGGGTGGGATTTTACAACAACGCCAATCTGGGAGATCAATAGTGGTATAAATGGCGGATATCCGTATCTGGCTTGGGAGCAGAGAACTCCTTTGGGAGCACCAGCTAATGTAAATATCTCTTACTCTTCAGGGAATGTAACGATTTCATGGAGCCCTGTGTCAGGAGCGGCAGGATATAAAGTATATTCATCTTCTTCCCCCTACGGATCATTTACTTTAGACAGTTCAGGAGTATTCAATGGAACTCAGTGGACAGCTGCGGTTTCACTGACAAAGAAATTCTATTATATAACAGCTACGAATTTAACTAGAGAGGCTGCTGAACGATCTGCTGTGAAAAGTACATCTAAATAATTTATTTAATATCAGGCATGGAGGCGCATCATGAAACTATACGGAATCCCGGTAATATTTGTATTTTTATTGTTTTCTTCATTGCATTCAGAAACTTTATTCGAAGTCAAGGATTCATCTAACAATAAAGTTCTTGATGTATCGACAGACGGTCTCAGGATTTTGAACATGGGAGATACTCTCATGGTAATAAGCACAAATGAGATAAAAGCTAATCTTGAGAGCAGTAAAGGATTATCACGGTCTTTTTGCATATCAACTGCTTCATCAAAAGGAACCGGGACCGATCTGATGAAACTGACTTCTGACAGCACCAGATTCTGGATAAGTGATACAGGATCGGGTTTCGGAGTAAACACTAACAGCGCAGCTACAAAATCCGGAGTGACAAACCTTCTTAAAGTTTCTGACAATACTACTAGAATGCAGGATTCACTTGGCGGTAGATATACAACTTTCAACAGGTATAATACATTTATAGGGCTAAATGCCGGAAAATCAACCGCGCCCATTTATGACCTGAACGGCAAGAACAATGTGTTTATCGGAAATAATGCGGGATTTACTAATACATATGGAGCTAACAATGTGTTCATCGGCAACGAAGCCGGTTATAAATCAAATGAGAATTTTAATGTTTTCGTAGGATTCAACAGCGGAAAAGAAAACGTTGGTGGTATGGGGAATACATTTGTAGGAGATAACTCGGGGTTATTTAACAGTTGGGGTTGCAATAATGCAGTTTTCGGGTCAGGCGCTGCTTACTGCAATGAAAACGGAAGCAATAACTCGATCTTCGGGTCGAGTGCCGGCCACGGATATTATTATAATTCATACTCAGGAAACTGCCTGTTCGGAAATTCGGCAGGAAACAATCTGAGAACCGGAGATTACAATGTGATGCTGGGATACAGAGCAGGCTATTCGAATCTCGCCGGTTCGGGAAATATTTTTATTGGTAAAGATGCCGGTCACAGCGAGACTACTTCTGATAAACTGTATATTGAAAATTCAGATTCAGCAACCCCGCTGATATGGGGTGATTTCGCTAATGATCTGGTTAAGATTAATGGACATGTTGGTATTAATTACACACCATACAGCTATTACGGGCTATATGTCAGTAATGATTACTACGGGGTGCTGGGAACTGTTACTACAACAACAAACGCTTACACATACGGTTTATATGGCGACGGGAACGGTGGAACGACAAGGAATGTAAGCATTTACGGAGCCGGTGCTTCAGGTACGGGTACGAACTGGTCGGGTTATTTTAACGGGAACGTGTATGTGAACGGTACGATTACATACGGAAAAAGTGATGTGAAGATCGATCACCCGCTGGACCCTGAAAATAAATATCTGAGTTTGTCAGGCGTTGCAAGCGATCAGATGACGAATATATTTCATGGTAACGCAGAGCTTGACGAAAGTGGAAATGCCGAAATCGTCCTGCCGGAGTGGTGTGAAGCAGGTAATAAGGATTTCAGATATCAGCTGACTGCGATCGGTGCTCCGGGACCTAATCTGTATATTTCTAAAAAGATCAGCGGGAACAGATTCTCTATTTCAGGCGGCGTTTCCGGAATGGAAGTATCCTGGCAGGTCACTGCTATAAGGAACGACAGCCACGCTAAAGCTAATCCGATTATTAATGAAACACTCAAGAAAGTTGATGAAAAAGGATATTATCTTCACCCTGATTCTTTCGGAAAAAAAGAGGATATGGGTATAGAATATCAGATACAGAAGAAATCTGAAGGGATTACCAACAAATAAAACGACCGGAGAAAATGCATGAACGGCTATATTTTTGATAATACGGATGTAAAAAGTCTCGGCGACTGCAATTTTAAATCTCCCATTCCGCTGTCATTTAAAGACAGCAGTATTTTCGCCAACTTCGTCAGGGATGATGAAAGGGTGCTTTTCGATCTTGATATTGAGAATATTAAAAAACATTCAGAAGAACTTGATAAACTGCCTTCATTCGAGCTTGCAGGACCTAGAAAACTGCTTCACTTCGAGCCCGGTAAAATCTCATGCGGGATAGTTACATGCGGAGGCTTATGCCCCGGGATAAACAACGTCGTCAGAGGGATCGTCAACGCGATGCACTACTGGTACAAATGCGATAAATTCTACGGGTTCATGTACGGCTACAGGGGAATGGTGGAGGGCAACGAACCTGCGCCTCTTTTATTAAATCCGAAGAATGTTGAGGACATACATCTTAAAGGAGGCACCATTCTCGGTTCATCCAGAGGCAATCAGGATACGAATAAAATCGTGGATTATCTCGAAAAGTTAAAAATATCCGTTATGTTCGTCATAGGCGGAGACGGCACTATGAGAGGCGCGAATGAGATATGCGAGATCATAGCCGAAAGGAAGCTTGATATAGCAGTGGTAGGCATTCCGAAGACAATAGATAACGACATTGTTTTCGTTGAGCACACTTTCGGATACCAGACAGCGTTCTCAGCCGCGGTGGAAGCCATTACTTCAGCTCATGTTGAAGCAAGAGGCGCATTAAACGGAATAGGCATAGTCAAACTAATGGGAAGAGATTCGGGCTATATAGCAGCTTCAGCATCAGTATCATCCCAGGACGCGAACTACGTTCTTGTTCCCGAAAGCCCGTTCGAGCTTGAAGGCAGAGACGGTCTTTTCAACCTGTTAAAGAAAAGGATAAAAGAAAAGCATCATGCTGTCATAGTCGTAGCCGAAGGAGCCGGTCAGGACCTGTTCAAAACTGCCGAAGTAAAAAAAGATCAGTCAGGCAACGTGCTTCATAAAGACATCGGACTTCTCATAAAAGATAAGGTCAGCGAATACTTCAAAAAGGAAAAGGTCGATCATACAATAAAATATATCGACCCGAGCTATATGATAAGATCGCTCCCGGCCGCGCCGATAGATTCGATGTTCTGCTCAAATCTCGCCCAGAATGCCGCTCATGCCGCGATGTCGGGAAAAACCGAGGTAATGATCGGCTACTGGAACGGCAAATTCACGCATGTACCGATCAGATCGGTGGTCGGCAAACGGAAAAAAATAGACATCGAAGGCGAATTCTGGCTCAGCGTACTGCTCTCAACGGGACAACCGAGATACATGGGAGATGACATCACACTCAAAGCGAAAATGAGATAAACGAAAAGGGCGGTTCAATTTGACCGCACTTTTCATTTAACCTAAATTATAGATCTATTCAACTACCCGTTTTACGTCCTTATTGGGCTGAGATATGAATATCGCGGCGTCTTTAAGGTATTTATTAGCTACGGCTTTTATCATTTCAGGTGTTACTTTTTTGAGATCCTTTAATGATTCTTTAAGGAAATTGTAGCCGAGTCCTCTTGATTCGTAGGATGTCATTATTCCCGCGAGGTTCTCGTCGGTAAAATAGCTGTCGAGCATCATCGCGTATGACTCGACAGATATACTGATCTCTTCCTGAGTGATCTCTCCGTTTATGAGCTTCTGAACTTCGTTTTTCAATACTTCAACCAGTCTGTCTTTTTTAGCAAGTGAGGTCTGTGCAATGACCCTGTAGAAAGCGTAATCTTTGTTTCCCGAATAATATGAATATGCTGAATATACAAGGTCATTATCGATCCTGGTAGCTTTCATAAGCCTTCCTGAAAAGCTGTTCGACATTATCTGGTTCAAAGCTGTCATTGTGTAATAATCCGGATCGTCCTGCAACGGAGCGAGGTAATTGATCTCAACATTGACCTGCTCGAATTCGCATTCGTTCACGAATGTTTCATTAAGCTTGGGAACGACGATCGGGGTTCTTGTTCCGCTGATCTTGCCTGAAGGTACTTTGCTTTTGAATTCTTTCGCGTAGGCTATAGCCTGTTCTTTAGTCAGGTCGCCGAACAGAGTTACTATGAGGTTATCGGCCTTGAAATATTTTTTATAAATAGCGATCAGGTCTTCCTGAGTGAGTTTCTGGATTATGTCGTTCTTCTCTTTCGAGCTTAATCCGGCTTTCTGACCCTTGTAAAGTATAGAAGCTCTGAATTCTGAATAAGCTTCTTCGGGATCGCTCAGGTTCCTTTTATAATCAGCATCGGCACGTTCTTTTGCCAGCTGAATTTCCTTTTTATCGAAAAGCGGTTCATTCATCATGCTGTATATTCTTTTCATCAGTTCGGGATAATCTTCTTTTACGCATTTGAAGCTGATCGTCATTCCTACAGGTCCGACTTCAGTTGACATTCTTACTGCGTGATCCTCTATCCAGGATGTGAGATCCATCGAAGAATACTTTTTAGTTCCGCCGGTTCCGAGCATGTCCGCAACGAACTTGAAAGTTTCAGCGTTCTCGAGAGTTTCATAATCCGATGATACCGGCAGAAAGATCTCCCCCTGAATTACCGGGTCTTTCGTGTTCTGTTTATGAAGGACCGTAAGGTTTTTATCAACGGTTATTTTCTCGACTTCGGTTTTTGTTATCGCGTTTTCAGAAGACTGTATCTTAGATTTTTCTCCCTGCGGAACTCCAAAGAATATTACTCTGTTATCCGGCACGAAATACTCTCTAATAGCTTCATTTACATCTTCGGGGGTCAGTTTTTCGTACTGAGCCATCTGCATGTCGAAAATTTCGGGAATGCCGTAGACCATCATGTTCCATCCGAGATTGTCAGCTTCTCTGTCTGAATCGGGGGTTCTTAAGATCTTCTGAGCTTTTTCCCTCGCGATAACTTCGCTGATCTGCTGCTGGGTAACACCTTTCTTTGCTATCTCAGCTATGATCTCGTCAATTCTTTTTACAACATTATCGAGGTTCTTGGAATCTTTAGTCTCGAAACCTATCTGGATCATCGGTTCGGGGAATCTGCCGCCGTCGTTAAAATAACCGTAAATCCAGTTCACTATCTTTTCCTGTTCAACAAGCTTGTACTGAACGGGAGAGTTCCTTTTCTCGAAAAGTATCTGGCCGGCCATAGAAATAGCCGCGTAATCATCATGTTCGGCTCTGGGAACAAGCTTCGTTATGAAAGCTCTCGGTTGCTGTACTTCGTATTCTTCTATGTACTTAATGTTGCCGGGTCTGATCGCCTCATCAGGAAGATAAACAGGTTCAAGGACTCCGCGTTTGAAATCCTTAAAAGTGTTCTCGATCTTAGTCATCATTTCTGCGGGTTCAAGATCGCCTACAGCTACAAATACCATATTGTTCGGCAGATATCTCTTTTTATAGTATGCCATCATTTCTTCGCGCGTATTCTGCTTGAATAATTCTATATCGCCGATCACTTCGTTCTTTACGTTCGATCTTAAAAAAGTCGATGACCACATACCGTTATACAGTTTTGCCATCGGGGATGCTACACGGTACACGAATTCTTTTACGATAACGTCCTTCTCCCTTTCAACTTCCTTCGGGTCAAATGCGCAGTTCATCACATTATCGGCCATGAGGTAAAGGCAGGAATCCGCGAACTGTTTGTCGGACTGAATGTAATAAACAGTAGCTCCGAAAGTCGTATATGCGTTGGTGATTGCTCCGAGTTCCTTTCTTTTATCCTGATGCCACTGTTCACTGTGGCTTTTTGTCGATCCGCCCGAAACTATGTGTTCCAGGTAATGCGATAATCCCTTTCCCGAATATTCCGCTTCGTGTATCGATCCTGTTTTCACGAAGCAGTTGTAAACTACCGATCTGTTGCTCGTGTTCTTTTTAACGATGACTTCCATTCCGTTAGGAAGGGTTTTTGTAAGAATATCCTGCCCGCTCAGTATAAATGTCAGAGCTAGGACCAGAACTGCCAGTTTTTTCATTTTTTCTCCGTTCTATTTTAATTTTTTCTGTCGTTTATAAGGGCTGTTAAAGATAAAATATTAATTTATTATAATAAAGATAATAATATATGAAATGCTTAAATAATAAGATGAAAAGCAGAAAAATACGGACAAAACTTATTATATCATTTCTTTTTCGACCTTCCGGTACATTTCGGTAGGCGTGCAGTTCTTGATTTTATCGTAGAAGCGCTTTGAAAGTTCTTTATCAAGAGGAAGGGTTTTAAGGTCGTTCTCTCTGCAGATATTTCTTAATTCTTGAGAAAGCTCTTCGCAGAGTATGCAGGTCCCGGGGATATCATAGACCTTTCTCATTCGGCTGTAAATTTTTTCGAACTTCTCCTCGTTTATGTTGCCGAAAGAGATATTGAGAAATTCGCAGGGTTGGACATCCCCCTTCGCGTTGATATAAAATCTGTCGGTTCCACCTGACGTGCATCCGAACATGCCTGGATCTTCTTCGATTATCTGCGCGGCAATAGCAGGATATTCGATATACTTTTTGTTATTGTTGTACATATTGACTTTATTTTTGACCAGAACAAAGTCCTCTTCCGAATAAACATCGGTTCCACTTTCCAGCCATGCGCCTGATGGTTTCGGTTTGATCAGCTGTATTAATGATCCACCGAGATATTTTGCTTTGTCCATCAGTTTCTCGAAATTGCCGTTGGAAGAATCCTCTTTCATCAGGCAGGTGTTGAATGTGACCGTAATGCCTGCTTCGTGACAAAGTTTGACCCCATTTTCAAGGTTTTCCCAGGCTTTGTCATATCCCATGAAGGCATTTATCTTTTCAGGATCGTGGGAATGCAGGGAGAACATAACTGCTGCAAGCTGGGTTTTCTTTAATTCCGCAAGCCTTTCAGCCGTCATTCCGTCGCCTGTAGAATTCACCCAGATCTCCGATCTTTTATCTACAGCTTTACACAAAGCCAGAAGCCTGTCGAATACTAGGAAAGGTTCTCCACCCTCGATATTGAAGAACGCAACTCCCTGATCCTGAAGGTATTTTGCTATCGGGATGAGTTTTTCAAGATCAATATCTTTTCCTTTATCGAGCCTCTGATAGCAGTGAGCGCAGTTATATCTGCAGGCTGAGGTCACCGATAGCAGAACGGTAGTGCAGGGGAGTTTTTCGCCGAACACTGCGAATTTATTGCATGAAGTAAAAAAAGCATCGGACGGGAATTTAGGCACATACAGTTCGATCTTGGTGTATTTTCCCTGCCTGACGAATTTATTATGCTCAAGTTTACCGATAAAATAATTCAGCCGCTTTAATAAAAGAAAATATTCTCTGAGATTTTTGGATCTGTAATGTATCATGAAATGTAAAGCGACTATGAGCTTCAGCTTTAAGATGAACATGGATTTTTTATATCCGTCAATTATATTTTTATTCATTCAATCCTCCAGAAATCCGTTAGATTTATACCAATCAACTGTTCGTTTGATGCCTTCTTCTAAAGGTGTGACCGCTTTGAATCCGAGAAGTTTTTCAGATCTGGCTGTCGAATATTCTATGCTGTCGTACATCATGTTAACACGAGCTCTGCTTAAAAGCGGCGGCTTTTCAGATCTGAATAGTGAAGCTGCCAGTTCAAGGCAGATCCCGACAGGATAAGTCAAGAACTTAGGCAAAAGCGCAGGCGGTTTCAAATCTGCGTTCGAGCAGAACAGCGAATGAATATAATTCATATTTTGAGCTTTAGGATCGCCGATAATTATACGGCTGACTCCTTTCTGCTTTTTCAGATATGCGGCAAGATAGGCTTGTGCGAGATCTCCGGCATAGATGACATGGAATTTATTTGATGGTGATCCCGGCATGAATCTGATACCTGAATGTACGGTCTTTAGATATTCGTAGAATCCGGAACTGAACTCTCTTTCGCCGTAAACCCAGACTGGCTCGATTATGGTCAGATTGATTTTATTTTTTTCCGCGAACTCTATGCTTTTTTGAGTCAGCAGCGCTTTAGTGTCCCTGTAATGATTCATGGCAGACGGGAAGATCCTGCCGCAGAAGTATCTGTAATGGGAATTATAAGGTGAATCTTCGTTTTTTACGCTCGAACAATCTTCTTCCCCGTAAGAGGAGACCGAACCTGTGATAATAACATCTTTTATGCCTGCTGATATAGAAGCTTCAAGAATGTTGATAGTTCCTGATACATTATTATCATAAAAATCCTGATATCCGCCCCAGTCAGACGATTTACCTGCCGTATGGATCACGAAATCAATGTCTTTCAGAGCCGATCTCAGGGATTCTGTATCCTTTATGTCGCCATATACCGGTTCAAGACCGAGGTTTTTCAGAAAAGCCGTATCGGAGGAATTTCGTACAAGACATACCGCGGGGATATGTTTATCCGCGAAAAGCTCCACAATGTGACTTCCGATAAATCCGGATGCTCCTGTGATAAGGACTTTACCCATGAAATTTTCCTAAAAGCAGTCCCGCGTTATGGCCTCCAAAACCGTAGGATACAGATAAGGCTTTCTCGATGTCTGCTTTCTGAGTTTTCAGAACCAGATTAAGGTCATCGATAGGATCATTTATAAAGTTCGGATGAATATCTCCGCTGATGACCGAAAGCGCTGTAACAGCGGTCTCTATCGCTCCGCTCGCGCCTATCGTATGACCGAGATTGCCTTTGGTCGAATTTATGAAAGGCTGATCCTGAGCATGCCCGAAATGCCGGATAATGGCCTGTGATTCTATTTCATCGTTCGGGACTGTGCCTGTGCCGTGTGAATTCAGATAATCGATTTTATTGTCTCCTGACAGATTTTTGAACAGTTCTGAAATCCGGGTTCCCTCAGGCTCGATCTGGACTATATTATAGGCGTCGCTGTTCGAATGATAACCGAGGATCTCGGCATAAATCCGGGCATTCCTTTTAAGCGCGGATGAAAGTTCTTCAAGCACAAGAACGCAACCTCCGCCTTCGGAGTATAAAAATCCGCTTCTGTTCTTAGAGAAAGGCTGGGGATCACCCGAAGGCGATCTTGTTAGAGCGCCGAGAACATCAAAGCCGCGAAAAATTGAAAAGTTTTCTTCCTGAAGGTTTTCAACACCTCCCGTAATGACGATGTCCGATCTTCCGTTCGTTATCTTCTCGTACGCCTGACCGAGAGCGAAAGTGCCTGAAGCACAGGCTGCGTTAACCGTAAAACTTTCGCCCTTCAGACCGAACATGATCGATATCCATGCTGCCGGCGAATTTATCATAAGCATCGGGATCACCATTCTGTTAAAAGAAACATTCTTATTATATTTCTGCGAGAAATATTCGATACCCAAATGAGCCAGGTATGAATTAAATGCCGTTTCCAGCCCGGTAAATCCCGTACCTATTATTACTGAAGCATGAGAAATGTTTTCAGATGTGAATTTATTTTTCTCCGGGGAAAGTTCAATTCCGGCATCTGCAAGCGCGAGTTTAGTGCATATTACAGCAAGCTTATCCTCGGGCTGCAGAAATCTGTAATATTCAGGAATGTTATATTCTTCAAGGCTGAATTCAGGAAAAGGAATGTAGAATTTTGATTTGGAATTAAATTTATCCGGAACGTTTTTACGTTCGGGAATTATTCCGGACAAAAGCGCTTTCCAAAATCTGTCTTTTCCAATCCCTGCGGAAGTTACAGGCCCGATTCCCGTTATTACCGTTCTTCTTTTCATCTGTTCACCCATGCGATCAGTTCGCCCAGGTATTCTTTTACATCAACGAAATCTCTCGCATTAAGATCATAATCTTTCAGGTTTGTTCGTTTTCCGTTCATTAGTATAATCTTCTCATCGCTGTTACCGGTAAATTTTCCGATCTCATAGACCGTCAGACCGAGATCGTGTATTTCTTTGATCAGTTCGGATTTTTTATTATCGCCGACAGTAAAAAGAATCTCGTACTCGCCGCAATCACCTAAAAAAAGAAGTTCTGAAGGAAGGTTCAAAGATTTTGAAACACGGACGCCGCCCGCAATGAACGGGAGTGAATCTATTATATAACCTTTACCGTTAAGTTCAGATAAAATTCTAAGCGCAGAATAAACACCGTCGCTCGTATCTATAGCTGCTGAAGCATATTTCGATAATGCTCTAGCAATATGCTCGTGGGTCCTGAAAATATTTTTTTCACTGACGGATAATTCTTTAATTCGCGGGTCATAAGAAAATAAACTCAGAGCGGCATTAAGATTCCCCCTTCCGATCTCGCCTGTTAAAAAGATAGAATCGCCGGGTTGTACGCCTTTTCTGTTTAGTATCTTATCTCCGCATTTTCCTATAACTGTAGATGTATAGCGCCAGTTCTCAGAGATCCCGAGATCTCCGCCGGCAAATGATATCGAATATGTTTTAAGAACCTCCGCTATTCCTTTTGCGAATGCCTCTATATATTTATCTTCCCAGTTCCTTGATATGACCATTGAATGAGAATAGATAAGGGGTATGCCTCCGGCAGCTATAATATCACTGACGGATGCGCACCCTATGTTCCAGCCCAGAACATAGGGATCCTTTTCATGAAAAAGATCCTCTTTTGAAAAATCATCTGTAGTGAAAAGATATTTTCTTCCGCCCAGATAAATGACCTCCGAGTCAGACTCGAAGCAACGGCTTATTCTAAGAGGAGAATCAGGCATAACGGAATTGATCATTTCGATCACGCGTGACTCATAGTTCATCTTCATCTGTAATTACCTCCAGATTATCTTCCGCGACCGAGACCGTGCAAGGCGGCATTGCGTTCAAAGGATCGCCGTCTAATTCGATTTTGGAATTTGATTTTAAACTTTTTATTTGAATTATTCCGGCATATTCAAAAGAAATATGATCACCGGGAATTACAGGTTTACCGGAATATAAGGTATTTAATACAGGGATAAAATTCATTAAATTTACATTTCTTATGCTGACTACGAAAAGCCGCCGGTCATCTGCCGTAAGGTCATTGCTGATCTTTAGTCCCGAGGCTATATAAGTTGTTTTACCGATAAAAGTAATGCAGTTGTTTTTTACTTCTGATTCTTTACCGTCAGTAACTAAAACAAGATCATCAGATCTGTAAACGGCCAGAGATCTGATAATAGAGATAAGCGTTCCTAATGTATCACCGAAATATTTCCTGACGCCTGAATTGGCGTAAGCAGCCACATGTGCGCCTAGGCCTAAGCTGGCGCAGCAGGCAAAATAGACTGCCTTTTTCTCATCAGCCTTGAGATATTCAATTTTAGCAATACTGATCTGTTTTTTCGAGACTTTCAGTAAAGTATCAAGCGCTTTTTTCAGATCAGACGGAATGCCGTAGCTTTTACAGAAATCAGGGCTAGTTCCCGTATGGATCACACCGAGGACGGCCTTTGATAACCGTTTGCCGAAGCTGTCATAAAATCCGTTTATTACTTTGTTTATCGTGCCGTCTCCCCCTACGGCGACTATTACTTCATGTCCTTCAAGATTGGCTTTTCTTGAAAGTTCATACGCATGATCGAGTGTCGTTGTTTCTTTATATTCGAACGGAATATTCGTTAAAGCCATGAACTCTGTTATCTTTTTCAGGCTTTTTCTGCTTTTCCCGTGATTCGATCCGGGATTTATTATGAAAAAATATTTTTTCATTTTATGAATAGTTCCGGATTTTCCGCTCTGATATTGGCGAATGATCTTAAAATATGATCAAGATGAGTGCTTTCAAGATCGATACGCGGGATCATTCTTATAATGCCTTTGTTCCTTGAAACAGAAGGATATATGAAAGGGGTGGCAAGTATTCCTCTTTCATAAAGGGATCTGCAGATCTTAAGCGTTATCTCATTAGATCCGGTTTTAACTGAACAGATGGGAGCATCGCCCGATGCAAGATCGTATCCATGAGAGCTCAAAGCTGTATGTATTTTTAATTTGTTAGCTGTCAGTCTTTCAGAAAACAGCGCTCCTTTTTTACCGATGATCTCAAGAGCTCTGATCGTTCCGGCAAGAAGTACAGGCGGGACCGCAGTTGAATAGATCAGGCCGGGCGAGTTGTACCGTATATAATTTATTATTGTTTCAGGCGCACTTACAATCCCCCCTGAAATACCGAGCGCTTTTCCGGTTGATGCCGTATAGATACCGCTGTAATCTTTAATGTTCTTTTCTTCAAGGATACCTTTTCCCGACCTCCCGATAGTTCCGATTCCGTGGGAATCATCTACAACCGGTATAGCGCCGTATTTTTTACAGAGTTCATTTAATTCATCAAAAGGCGCTATAGTTCCTTCAGTAGAAAAAACAGATTCAGTCACGACGAATTTAACTTCGAACGCCCCGCTGCTTTTCAGCAGGCTCTCAAGATGATCAGCATCGTTATGCCTGAAAGGTTTTATCCTGCATCCGGGTGATCTTATACCTTCGACCAAAGACGAATGTGCGTAACGGTCAACAAAAATAACGTCTTCGGGTCTTGCGAGCGATCTGAAGATAGACATGTTCGCCTGATAGCAGGAAGGATAGAATAGAGTATCTTCAAGTCCCAGAAATTCAGAAACCGTTCTTGAAGCCGTCTCATATATATCAGAATAACCGCAAGCTACAGGAGTCCCGCACATTGATACGCCGTATTTGTCGAGGCACTTCTTCATCGCCGATATAACTTCAGGATCGTCCGCCAGAGCGAGATAATTATTTGAAGCAAGATTAAGATAGTCATCATTTCCGATCCTGACATATAATCCGGCTCCCGAAGAGATCTTCTGATAATAAGGATTGAAACCGATTTCATCTACAAGCCGGTTCTCTTCAGTAAAATTGAACTCGAATCTTTCCTCTTTTCTCATTTTACACCATATTTTTCTTTCAGAAGCGACAGGATCTGCAAAGGGGTGCCGACTTTTTTAAATTCATCTTCTTCCAGAGTGATCTTAAATTCATCCTCTATTCCTGTCATTATCATCAGCGCGTCGAACGAGTCTATCTGAATACCGGTTCTCAGATCCGTTGAATCTTCGATATTAACCTTATTGTCGATATTATCGAATATGATCTTTTTTATTTTTTCTATTGATTCCATATTCACTCCGGATTATTTATGTTTGCAGCATTTTGTAGAAAACGGGGAATCGCACATTACAGCGCAGTAATTGCAGTTTGAACATTCTGAGATATATTCAGGATCATTTTTAAGTCTGATCATAAAATCCGGTTCGCAGATAAAAGGCCTGCACAGGCTTACATGATCACAGGATCCTGATGTAATAGCGCCGTAGATATCATGTCCGTTTCTGAATCCCCCGACGCTTATAACAGGTATATGAGTATGTTTTTTTGCGGTCACAGCGTATTTTAGATTGTAAGTATTACTGAATTGAATAAGATCCTTTTTTAAAAACAGCATGATTGCGAATTTTGTAATATTTCTTTTTATAATGCTTTTAGTGCCGTATCTGAAATTGTAATCAAGTACGGCGTCAGCAGGCACCGAATTTCCTCTGAAAATATTCAGGGCATTTTCCATGGTGCCGAAACTGATCTCTATCGAACTGACTTTTAATTCATCAAGAACTTTAATCAGGGAAATGAAATTATTTTCCGAGAACTTTACCGGTAAGTCGTCTGACGCGCTGATCTTGACAAGAACAGGATAATCCTGGCCGCAACGGCTCCTGACAGCTTCTACGGTTTGTCTTAGAAATCTGTCTCCAATGCCTGTTCCGGGATCGATACCGTATTCATCTTTTCTGTCGTTTATGTACGGATGAATAAACTGATGAATGAGATATCCGTGAGCCGCATGAAGCTGCACTCCGTCAAATCCCGCATTCTTTGCATAAAATGCAGAATCGGCAAAAGAATTAATTATATCTCCGGCTTCAGATGCGGTTAATTCTTTCGGTGTGCTTTGAAAATAAGAGGACCTTTTATTTGATGCTCCGACGACAGGATGTCCCGTAACGCGTTCTGATGTCTGACGACCGGCGTGTGCCAGCTGCATGTAGATCCGGGCTTCGTATTCATGAACAGCGTCCGTTATCTTTCTGAAATAAGGGACCTTTTCCGGACTGTCGATCCCGGCCTGACCCGGATGAACGGCTTTACCGTTTTCAGAAACGTATGTAAATCCTGTAATAATATTCTTAACGCCGTTAGAGGCGAGTTTTTTATAAAGCTGAAGATAATCTTCAGATGGAAATCCCTTATTATCGGCCATACCCTCAAAAGTCGCCGATCTGAAAATATGATCGGATATTTCTTTTTCGATATTAATCATTTATGATCTGCTGTTGTTATGGAGGTTGAAAAGAAATCCGACGAAAATATACGAAACGAGGAACAGGATCAGTGACAGCTCTCTATTGAATAGAGCGATGAAAGTGGCTTGACCGCACGCGCAGGATCTGAAATTTGTCGCCAGTGAGTAATACGTGACTTGTCCTTTCGGGTTTTTATAATATAACCAGCCGGTCTGGATTTCTAAAAACAGGGTCAGAACCGCAAGTACAAAAAAAGTCGTATTAAGAGGAGCTTCTATCATATCTAAGCTGTAAACGGCTATAAACAGAACAGCAGGCAGAAATGCCGAAAAAATAGCTATGATACGCGATCTCTCAATACCGTATTTTACTATAATAGTATTTTTCCCCGCAGCCTTATCGCCTTCATAATCCTTAAAATAAGTATAGAATGTCATAAGTCCGTTCATAAGCCATACTACAACCAGGACTGCTATCCTGCTGCTCGTAAAATACGGAGCTTCAGTCGGACCGGCGGCAAGGAAACCGAAAGCTGTACACATAGTGATCATAAGTCCGAAAATAATATTTCCCCAGATTCCGAAAGCTTTTGAATATTCATAAACCACATTCAGCAAAACTCCGAGAACAAGAGGTATCAGCGCGACGGGTTCGAGATAGAAATAAGTAATTCCGCAGACGAATAACATTAGAGCCGCTGACAATAACAAAGCCGCATTAGGATCAAGCTTACCCGTTACCATAGGTCTTTCAGGAGCATTTATACGGTCTTCTTTCAACCCGAGGTAATCGTTCACGATTTGATTTATGCCCCAGCTAAGGAAAAGAAGGGAGATGATTAGAGCTTTTTTCTCAACAGAAGGAAATATCTCCACTGTTCTGAAATCGGTCGCGATATGCTCATAGAAAGCGAATCCGAGCCAGCCGGCGATACCTGTCACGAAGGAGTAATACAGCCTCATGGATTTTATATACTGCTTTAAAAAAGATAATAATTGAAAGTCGTTATTCATATGACTGCAGCCTATTTAATTTTATAGTAAAGTCCGAAATAGGCGCTCGTAAGCTTATACGGATCTTTTTCATTATCCCTTTTAGCGCTTAGATTTCTGAACAGGATCAGATACTTCATTTTATCAGTTTCATTCGATACTTTCATCTCCGAAGGTTCGATCTGGTCTTTACCGTTGTTGTAGATATTTCCCGCAATTATCTTGCCGGTAAGAAGCTTAAGATCTATCGAGTCTATAGTCGTGTTATTTTCTTTCTCGAAAGTGATCATAAAATTATCGGAATCATACTTAATATAAACATTACTCAGGCTGTCAAGTACTCTCGCTTTGATCAAATTGTCCCTGCAGTCTATATATGAATCGTACTCAGATATATTTTCAACAGCCGGGTCATGAAAATATTTTACGGCCAGATTCAATTGATCCGAACTGCTTTCATTCTGCCACTCATTAATAAAATCGAATCCGAGTCCGTCTTTGACAAGCGCTCTTCTCGGAACCGCTTCATCTTCATCCCTGTAGAATGCATATTCGGGCTTCGAATTTTTATAGTCTTTATTTTCCGCGGCGAGTTTCTGATACGTTGTTTTAAGATAGTTTACGGCGGCTATCCCGTGGCTGTCATAAAAGTATGAAATTATCGATGAAATACTTTTTCTGTCCGCAAAAGAAATAATTTTATCTGACTGAACGATTTCACCGTTTAAGAGGATACCGTTCTTTGTTAAAAGACCTTCCAGTATCGAAAGCTGGCTGGATTTTGAAATAGAAAAACAGCTCCACGGTCCGAAAAGCGAAAGAACCGATATAATACAGAGAGTGACAGGGAGCATTTTAAGGTCCTTGGTTTTGCTGAATATCATATAAACCGTAATTCCCGCGAGCCAGAATGAAAGCAGGAAAATAAAATATCTTTTTTCGGTTATTCCATACTGCGAAACTCTTTCCGTTATCGCCATAAAAAGAACAATGATCAGCGGAACAAGAGCCATGAAAAAATACTTCGAGAACGAATTTATCCAATTGAACTGTTCGGAATCTTTTAGAGGAGAAAGAAGTATGACCGATGATATTCCTACAAGCGAGAAGGATATTATCATATACGAAACTATTCCTTCCGGCCAGTTCTGGGTTATAAGGATTTTTACCGTGTAGCTGTAGAGGATTATAAGGTATAATGCTATAAGCGGTACAATGATAAACTGAAGCAGCACTTTTAACGGTTTCGGATAAGTAAATGATTCCTCGGAAGAAAAACTTCTACCAGGCAGTCCGGAAAGAAAATACAAAGGAGCGAAAAATACGGCGCAAATTACCCAGGCGTCTCCATAGAGCTCCTCATGGAAATTGTTATTCAGGAAAAGTTCCTGAACAGCAAAAAGAGCAGAAGCAGTTCCCAAAAACAGGACAACTGCGAATACAAAACTCGTAAAACCTCGCATGAAAAGGTTGATATTGTAGATGCCGAATCCGGATTCATCGTCATCTTTTTTAATATATACGAACATAAGAGCGAAAACAGCTGCGGCAAGAAAAACCGAGAAAGTGACATAATCGTTCTGCCTGAAATTAGATGGCAGAGTAAAGAATAAATACGCAATCAGCGTGAGCATTATAATCTGAAAGAGATATTTAATTTTTCCCGCTTTTTCTGATCTTTCAATGTAAAGGGTGGATACAAGAGTAAAGAAAAATCCCAGTATCGATACGAAAATGCTTTTCGTTATTAACGGAGAAGGTTTATTTTCCTGATTTTCTATCAGAACGATAATAAGGATGCTTGTTATAATTGAGAATATCACAGGTAAAGTAAAACGTTTTACGGTATTAAAAAAACTTTCGATAACAGCTCTTATAGAAACACGTTTTAAGATTTCCATGAAAATATCCTCCATAGGTTAAGTACAATATAACCACTAATAGAGTTTTTTCAAAATCATACTTGAAGAATAGTGTTTTTTTAATTAAATTCCGGATTACTAATTATGAAAGAGGTGAACCATGCTTAAAAAAATCCACCCGACTCATACGATGGCCTGGGAAAAACTTCTCAGACACTATAAAGAGATAAAAAAAGTTCACCTTAAAGATCTTTTCAAAGACAAAAAAAGATTCGAAAAGTTTTCAATAGAGTTCGAAGACATTCTTTTCGATTACTCAAAAAATAAAATAAATGAGAGAACGATAGAGCTTTTTATCGAGCTCGCTGACGAAATGGCTCTGGAAAAAGCAATAGCGTCGATGTTCGAGGGCGACAGGATCAATGAGACAGAGAACAGGGCGGTGCTTCATACGGCGCTAAGAAGTTTTAAGCAAAAATATGTACATACCGGCAGCCATGAATTATACAAGAACATCGAGAACGTAAGAAACAAAATGAGATCTTTTTCAAATGATGTCAGATCGGGAAAATGGATAGGTTATTCCGGAAAGAAGATCACCGATGTCGTTAACATCGGTATCGGAGGATCGGATCTTGGACCATATATGGTATGCGAAGCTCTGAAACATTACGCTGACGGACCGGATCTGCATTTCGTATCTAACGTTGACGGAGCCCATATATCTGAAACTTTTAAAAAACTCGACCCGGAGACCACGCTTTTTCTTATAGCTTCGAAAACTTTTACTACTCAGGAAACGATGACGAACGCGTTCACGGCTCGTGACTGGTTTCTGAAGAAAGCTAAAGATCAAAAACAGGTAAAAAAACATTTTGCCGCTCTTTCGACGAATACTGAAAAAGTCGTCGAGTTCGGAATTGATAAAGAGAACATTTTTGAATTCTGGGATTTTGTCGGCGGCAGATATTCCCTCTGGTCCGCGATAGGTATGTCCATAGCTGTTTCAATAGGTTACGAAAGATTCGAAGAGCTTCTAAAAGGCGCCGAAGCTGCCGATCATCATTTCAGAACGGCTGATTATAAGAAGAACATTCCTGTAATTATGGGAATGCTGGGTGTGTGGTACGCCGATTTCTTCGGCGCTGAATGCGAAATGGTACTGCCCTACGATCAGTATCTTCACAGATTTCCGGCTTTTCTTCAGCAACTGAGCATGGAGAGCAACGGAAAATCGGTCTCGAGGGACGGTTCAAAAGTCAATTACAGGACAGGGCAGATACTCTTAGGAGAACCGGGAACGAACGGTCAGCATTCATTCTACCAGCTAATTCATCAAGGTACGCATTTAATTCCCGCAGATTTTCTTTGCGCGAAAGAACCGCTAAACGAATTGGCGGATCATCACTGTAAGCTTCAGTCGAATTTTTTGGCTCAGACCGAAGCATTAATGATCGGAAGAACGAAGGATGAAGTGATCGAAATGCTCGAAAAATCGAACGTTCCGGAAACTGAAGCAAGAAAAGTTTATTTGCATAAGGTTTTCAAAGGTGACAATCCGACAAATTCGATCATTTATGATAAACTTACTCCTTATGCGCTCGGAAAACTGATCGCATTGTACGAACATAAAGTTTTCGTTCAAGGAGTGATCTGGAACATTTACAGCTTTGATCAGTGGGGCGTTGAACTGGGAAAAGAGCTTGCGGGCAAGATACTGTCCGAACTGAAGGATAAAAAAGTAGAAGCTCCGCACGACTGCTCGACAGAAGGTTTGTTAAAACATCTAAGAAAAGGCGGAAAATGAAATTCATAAAATACGCACTTTTATTTTCAGCGGTAATGCTTCTGATATCCTGTTCGTCATCAAAAGCTCTTTCCGAACGGGATAAACAGCTGAGAAAAGAAGGTTTCAAGATAACCGAAAGCTTCGAAAAATTTTACGAAAAGTACAAGAAAGCCGATTATAAGATAGGCGCGACAGGTCCGGATGAGTTCGACTGCAGCGGATTCGTACAGCTTGCTTATAAAGAAGTTTACGGAATAAAGTTACACAGATCTTCACAAAGCCAGTTCCTGCAGGGTGCGCCGGTAAAGGATAAAGGCGATCTCAAGTACGGCGATCTCGTTTTTTTTAATACGAACGGAAAAGGCGTATCCCACGTCGGGATCTATCTATACGACAGGAAATTCCTTCACGCTTCAACAACTAAAGGTCCGGAGATCAACCTTTTGACTACGGATTATTATAAAGACAGATACATCGAAGGGAGGAGGATACAAAAATGAAGAAATTAATTGTTTTAGCACTGCTGATAATGATCATCAGTTTAGCGGCCAAAGAGTTCTTTTATACAGATTACGCATGTTACAAAACCGATAAAACCGGAGTGACAAGAACCGAGATTTACATTTCCATACCCATCTATTATCTTGAATTCGACAAGAACATGTCGAGCACATTTTCGATGAAGGTGTTCGTGTACGACAAAGATAATCTTGTTGCCGAAGACAAATGGAAGCAGAAGTATTCAATTTCGAAAGATGAGGACAAGTATTCAGGCGCAGAAATACCCGTTATGTCCAGAATGATGCTTCCTCCGGGATATTACAGGCTCGTTGTGGAAGTTGACGATCTTAATTCCGATAAGCAGATAGACGTGCTCGAAGTTCCGCAGGATTCGAAGATGTTCATGGTCGCCGGATTTGAAGACAAATTCTCTATGTCCACCATCCAGCTCGCTTCCAGAATTATAACAGATAAACCCGATAATAAATCAGAATTTTTTAAACAGGGTGTAATAATACTGCCTAATCCCAGCAAGATCTACGGAACGAGCAGACCGTTCTTATATTATTATAATGAGCTTTACGGTTTAGATAAGGACGATGAAATAGAATACGACTGGACTATTTCCACAGCAGAAGGAAAAGAAGTAAAAACAGGCGCGGTAGAAACAAAAAGATCTACTGGTTTATCTCTTGTACTGGCTGACAGGATATCGATACCGGGACTTCAGACCGGAGCATATAATTTTACGCTGAAAATAAACAATAAAAAGACCGGCAGGACCATCGAAGGAAAGAACAACTTCTTTGTTTACAGGAAGCTGGATTTTGTAAAAGACAGGATAGTCGAAGATGAAAATATGCCCATTTCTTCGAAAGATTCTTTAGAGCTTGATATTATGAAGGACAGCGATCTTCTTACAGAGTACGATCAGGTATTTTTGACGCTTGATAAAAAGGAGCAGGACAAATATACCAATCTTTTACTGACCGGGAAAAGGGAGTTTTTGAAAAGATACTGGGCTGAAAAAGAGAAAACTCAGGAAAATTCAAGAAAGCTGTTCAAGCAGAATATTGAAAAGATCAATGCGGATTTTTCAACAAGTAAGATCGAAGGATGGAAGACCGACCGCGGGAGGATATATCTGAAGATGGGAGCTCCGAGCAAGAAAGATATCGAGACTTACAATAACGAATATAAAGATCATGAGATATGGACTTATTTTACCGGGAATTATACTTTCGTATTCGCCGATGTTCACGGATTCGGAGAATTCAAGCTGGTTCATTCTGATTATCCCGGCGAAAAGAACGATCCGAACTGGCAGTCGAAAATTAAAAAAAGTAATTTCTAGTTGGAGATAGAGGGATTTGAAATACTGCTTGTCAGGTCGAAAGCGAGAAGGAGAACTATTCAGGCTAAACTGCTTGATGAAAAAACTATCAAGGTCATGGCGCCTTATCATTCTGATCAGACCTTAATTGATGATTTTATTAAAAAATCCGTTAAAAAGCTGAGAGTCAGAACCAGGATATCCGGCGAAAGCGGCACTCTTTCAGAAAGGGCTGGTGTACTTAGGAACAGATTCATTCCCGAAGCTCCTGATTTTAATATAGCCTATTCGGATTCTTTGAGGACCACATGGGGAAAGTGTTTTGTCAGGGATAGAAACATTATAATTAATCCTAAGCTTAAGGATTTTCCGCTTTGGGTGCTGGATCTTGTAATTATTCACGAGATCGCTCATCTGATCTATCCCGACCACGGAAAGAATTTCAGAAATCTGGTTTCAAGGTACAGATTAAAGGAGAGGGCAACAGGCTACCTGCTGGCTAAAGGCATGAAGGCGGCTGATATTTAATTTATTATTCGGAGTATATTTATGGCAAAGGATAAATGCATTAACTGCAATGCGAAACCCGGAAAGAGGAAATGTATCATTAAAGGCGGAGAACTGATCTGTCCGGTCTGCTGCGCGACAATTAGAAATGAAGACTGCGGCGAATGTCAGTATTATCAGGTATCGGCAGAATTTCAGCAGAAGAAACTGGAAAAAGAAACAGCGACCCCTTCTTCTTATTTCGGGAGTCCGGTTATGCAGAAGAGCGTTATGGAAGCTTCAATGGATCTTATGAATTCTTACGCTCAGACGGGGAAGGAATATGATCAGAATGCGGACAAGTTCATTAATGAAAGTTTTGAATTCTTTAACACGGATGAATTTAATGAATTCTTTTTTTCTGACGATGAGATTAAACTTATAATTAAAGAATTCGGAGAGCCCGGCTCGATTGAAGGCTGGTTCCATACGGAAGAAGGTACTAAATATTATGATAATGCCGTTACTTTGATCATGAGCGACAGGCGTTTCAGGGAATTTTCCAAAACACTTATGGTCGTATTTTTAAAGTATTACAGGAAGAAGGAGATCGATAAGGCCTGGCTGATCCTTTCTACGTCGAACAGGATCATGGAAGGGCAGTTCGTTGTGCCGTTCACTATTCTGATGTTCTTCAGAGGCATCAGCAGGTGGAAGCTCGGTATACGGTGAGATCACTCGTCATATCATTTCTCGAAACGATCTGCAGCCGGCTTAAGCCGGCATTAATTGTATAATGATTTAGAGATAACACGTACCTGCGGCAAAACAAGGATGCAATCCCGTTTCTCAAAATATATGACTCGTCTTATAACCTCCATCGGTCAAGCAGCGAGACATAATTCATGAAGGATCGACATCCGTTACGTATTTGATCACGCCGGTGCGAAACACGCTAAAAAGAAGCGATTGAACGGATGGCTGCAGGATGAGATCATGAATGAACTTATGCCGAGCAATATAGAATGATTGGGGATATGACAACAACTGACAGGGTCTGACAGAATGAACATTTCAATGACCCGGAAAGTAAAAGATCAGCCTTAAAAATGAATTGGCAAGGTAATTGCAATAATGTAATGCAAACTTTTAAATTAAAAAAGAGGAGAATCAAAATGGCAGTAAATTTAAAACCGATCAAGGACAGAGTCGTTCTTGAAATGATCGAAGAGATCGAGAACAAAACGAAAGGCGGAATTATACTTCCCGACACATCATCAAAAGAAAAACCTCAGCTCGGTAAAGTAGTAGCGGTAGGAAACGACGAAGAGTTAAAAAAAGAAGTAAAAGTCGGCGATAAAGTCATTTACGCCAAATATTCCGGCACTGAGATAACGCTGGATGAAAAGAAATATCTCATCTTAAAATTCGAAGACGTGCTGGCAGTCGTAAAATAATAAATTTCTGATACAGGAGAATAAAAATGGCAAAAATGATACAATACGGAATAGACGCAAGAACCGAACTTAAAAAAGGCGTTGACATACTTGCCGATGCAGTGAAAGTCACTCTCGGCCCAAAAGGAAGGAACGTTGTACTTGAGAAAAAATACGGCTCACCCGTAATAACGAAAGACGGCGTAACAGTAGCAAAAGAGATAGAATTAGACGTTCCGATCCAGAAGATCGGCGCAGAAATGATAAAAGATGTTGCATCAAGAACATCCGACAAAGCCGGTGACGGAACTACGACCGCGACCGTTATAGCTCAGGCGATTATAGCTGAAGGGTTGAAGAACGTAACGGCAGGCGCTAATCCCATGGATATTAAAAAGGGAATAGACAAAGGCGTAGCTGAAGTAAAAAAATTCCTGATGTCAAAAACAAAAAGAATAAGCAATAATTTCACAGAAATATCGAACGTAGCCTCCATCAGCGCGAACAACGATGAATCCGTTGGAAAAATGATAGCAGATGCAATGAAAGCTGTAGGAACAAGCGGCGTGATCACTGTCGAAGAAGCTAAAGCAATGGAAAGCTCATTAGAAGTCGTAAAAGGAATGCAGTTCGACAGAGGTTATCTGTCACCTTATTTCATTACCGATGCCGATTCGATGGAAGTCAAAATGGAGAACCCGTACATACTGATCTACGATAAAAAGATCTCCGTAATAAAAGAGATGGTGCCTATCCTTGAAAAAGTCGCACAGACCGGCAAAGGTCTTATCCTTATCTGCGAAGATGTTGAAGGCGAAGCGCTGGCAACTCTCGTTATTAACAAGATCAGAGGGTCGTTAAAAATAGCTGCGGTTAAAGCTCCCGGATTCGGCGACAGAAGAAAAGAAATGCTGAAAGATATTGCGATCCTGACAGGCGGAGAGCTGATCACAGAAGAACTCGGAATGAAACTCGAGAATGCCGAACTCAACATGCTCGGAACAGCAAAAACCGTTATAATCGATAAAGAGAACACAAAGATAGTCGACGGACACGGAAAGAAAAAAGACATCGACAGCAGGATCGAAAGCATCAAAAAGCAGATCGAAGTTACAACTTCTGATTATGATAAAGAAAAACTTAACGAAAGACTGGCTAAACTCGCCGGCGGCGTAGCCGTAATAAAAGTCGGAGCCGCATCAGAAGTCGAGATGAAAGAGATAAAAGACAGAGTTGACGACGCTCTCCATGCGACCAGAGCTGCTGTTGAAGACGGTATCGTTCCCGGCGGCGGTGTAGCTCTCGTCAGGGCGATCCCGGTGCTTGATAAAGTAAAAGTAGAAGGCGAAGAGCAGGTCGGTATAAATATCCTTAAAAAAGCTCTCGAATCACCTTTAAGACAGATCGTTATAAATGCGGGAATGGAAGGCGCGGTCGTACTAAATAAAGTAGCATTAAGCAAAGAATTCGCATACGGATTCAACGCGAAAACTGAAAAATACGAAAATCTGATCGAATCAGGCGTGATAGACCCGACAAAAGTAACATATACAGCTCTCGAGAACGCTGCGTCAATAGCTTCGCTGTTACTGACTACTGAATGCGTAGTAGCCGAGAAACCCGAGAAGAAAGCTGCTCCTGCAGGCGGTATGCCTGGCGGTATGGGGGGTATGGGCGGCATGGGCGGTATGGACATGGACATGTAAAAATCGCATAATTGCTGCGTCGAAGCTTGTTTCCTTATGTTATTTGCCTTTAAGCAAACTCCATTTCGGAAACTGCGCTTCTCCTTGCGATTAAGCGATTTGCAGACTTAAAATATATTTCAATGTTTAGCAGCGGGCCGGAGAAATAATTCCGGTCCGTTTTTATTTTATTGAATATGCAGGTAAAATTTCGTATTTTCCATATTTGTAGAAAATTACGGGTATTGAATGGAATTATTCAATTTCGGCGAAGACAGTCTGGAGGATGTGCCGGAAGAATTCATACCGCTCGCAGAACGGGTAAGAGCGCAGAAGGTGGCTGATGTAGTCGGCCAGGAACATATTACCGGTGAAGGCGAGATAATTGACCGGATGCTAAAGAACAAGTCGGTATTCTCGATGATCCTGTGGGGACCACCCGGAAGCGGAAAGACCACGCTGGCAAAGTTGATCGCGAAAGAATCAGGATCGAAATTCTATAAATTAAGCGCAGTAAGTTCTGGCGTAAAGGATCTTAGGGAAGTGATATTCAATGCCGGTATAGCCGCAAGGAACGGAGAATCGGCCGTCCTTTTTATCGACGAGATACACCGGTATAACAAAGGACAGCAGGATGCGCTTTTGAATTCTGTCGAGAAAGGCATCATCAGGCTTATCGGCGCGACTACGGAGAATCCGTCGTTCGAGGTAAATTCGGCTCTGCTGTCAAGAAGCAAAGTTCTTAAATTAAAGCCTTTAAGCGAAAACGCCCTCGACAAAATTCTCGACAGGGCGCTTGAAAATGATGAGATCATACGATCTAAGAGAGTAAAGATCACTGATGAAGCAAGGAAGATACTTCTTGAATCATCCGGCGGGGACGCGAGGAAAATGCTTAATACGCTCGAACTTGCGGTAGAATTCTCGGAGGATCAGCAGAATGCGGTCATATCGCAGCCCGAACTTAAAAAAGCGCTTACCGACAACAGAAAGAAATACGATAAATCAGGCGATTATCATTATGACGTGATCAGCGCTTTCATAAAAAGCCTGAGAGGCTCGGACCCTGACGCGGCAGTTTATTACCTCGCCAGGATGCTCGACGCGGGCGAAAATCCGGAATTCATTGCCAGAAGGCTGATCATTTTCGCGTCTGAGGACGTGGGTAACGCATCCCCGAACGGGATCGTGATGGCTCAGACGTGCTTCAACGCGGTTTCGGTAATAGGTATGCCGGAAGCCAGAATAATTCTTGCGCAGTGCACAACCTATCTCGCTTCCCAGCCGAAATCCAATGCCTCGTATATGGCTCTGAACAAAGCTTTCGAGACAGTGGAAAGAGAAGGTGACAATGCCGAAGTTCCCCTGCACCTGAGGAACGCGCCTACAAAAATGATGAAGGAGTTCGGGTTCGGAAAGGAATATAAGTATCCTCACGATTTTGAAGGCCATTTTGTAGCTGAAGATTATTTACCCGAAAAGATAAAGAACGAACAGTTCTATTTTCCGACAGAAGAAGGCATGGAAAAGCAGATAAAGGAAAGACTTGCATCAAAATGGAAAGGCAGAAAGAGATATTAATATTAAAGGGGGCGTAATATGAAGAGCGTTGCGGTTTTACTTGCCGGATGCGGCCATGCGGACGGATCGGAGATCCAGGAATCGGTATCGGCACTTATTGCGCTGAGCAGGTACGGCGTAGACTATGAATGTTTCTCGGTCGATTCCGCGCAGTATGATGTTATGGACCATCTTAAAAAAGTTAAAACAAAGGAAACGAGAAATCTGCTCGTCGAGGCAGCGAGGATTGCCCGCGGAAAGATCAAGGACATTTCTGAACTTGATCCGAACAATTACGGCGCTTTAATAATTCCGGGGGGATTCGGGGTCGCGAAAAACCTTTTTACCTACGGACTCGAAGGCATTAACGGCAGTGTTTCTGAACAGGTAAAGAGCGTAATTCTGGATTTTTACGAAATGGACAAATATATCGGGGCGATCTGCATTTCACCGATAATGGTGGCGATGGCTCTAAAAGGCGAAGCTACCGGGCTGAAAATTACTCCGGGACACTCGCCGAAAACCGCTGATGAATTGAGCAGCATAGGCGTTACCGCGGTTCTTTTAGATTCAACCGAGATCTGCGTAGACGAGATGAACAGGATCGTCAGCGCGCCGGCCTACATGAACAGCAATGCGGCGTTATTTGAAGTCTATACCGGAATAGACAAGCTTGTGAAATATATCTCAGACAAGATCTGAAAGGGCATAGAGATGAACCTGATAAGAGTTGACGACAGGCTGATCCACGGCCAGGTAGCTGTAGGATGGTGCGGTTATATAAGACCCAGATTTATGATCATAGCGGACGATGAAATAGCGGCAGACAAAAACGATTCCGAATTATATCTGACCGGAGTGCCTTTCGGATGCGTAGGAAGAGCGATTGCGGTTAAAGATGCGGGATCATTTTTTACATCCTGCAATGCCGAACCGTATATTCTCGTTTTAAGATCACTCGAAGCTGCCGTCAGACTTCTGAAAGGAGGTTTTTCGTATAAGAAACTCAATATCGGCGGGATACACTACACAGAAGGAAGAAAGCAGATCAATAACTATATATTTCTGAATGAAACGGATATACAGCTTCTAAAAGAACTTGAAGTTCTGGTGCCCGAGATATTCGTTCAGGACCTGCCGACAAATGCCAGATACGGACTTGAATATGTTTTTAATAAATGGAAGGAACAATGAAGGAGAACTTAAAAGAAATCTTTATTAATGTTTCGACGAACGAGACAAGGGTCGCTATAGTTGAGGACGGCAGGCTTGTAGAAATGTTCATCGAAAGACCAGACAACGAAAGGAAGATCGGTAATATTTACGCGGGATTTATTGATAATGTCGTACCGGGCATGAATTCAGTTTTCGTCAATATCGGAGAAGAACAGAACGGATTTTCCCACCTTGAGGATTTCAGAAGGGAGATGCTTCCGAAAAAAGCTCTCGAAGGCAAGTATATTTTTAAATCGATCGACGAAGATATACTGCCGGTCGAAAACGAGAGTAAGGACTGGAAGAGGCTGGAAAAGGGTATGAAAGCGATGTGCCAGGCGATAAAAGAGCCGATAGGATCAAAAGGTCCGAGGATAACTTCCAATATCGCCATCCCGGGAAGATATATAGTGCTGATCCCGAACGACAGCGGAGTTAAGATATCGAAAAAGATAACAAATCATTCGGAGCGCAGAAGGCTCAATAAGATCGTAAAAAACCTTATACCGGATAATTTCGGCGTAATAGTCAGAACCGCTGCGGAGAACAAGGAGTCAGCATCATTTTCGAACGATATAATCGCTACGTATAATATATGGAAGAAGATCATAAAAGATTATAAGAAGACCGATAAGCCTAAGCTTCTTTATAAGGATTACGACCTGGCCGCCAGCATAGTGAGGGATATTTTCAACGACGAGGTCTCAAGGATGGTCGTCGATTCAAAAGAGCTTTATGAGGAGATAAAGGAGTATGTAAAGAACAACGCTCCCGAGCTGGAAAGCAGCATATTCCTTCACGAGGACGGCGAACCTATCTTCGACAAATACTATCATATTAACAAAGATTATTATATCAGCCTTTCGAGGGAAGTATTCCTAAAAACGGGCGGATCGATAGTAATTGACCATACGGAAGCTCTTGTGGCGATAGATGTGAACAGCAAAAGGTTCATCAGGAACAAATCGC